>Ga0181520_10000701_pt1 | contig 72266 bp, 69 predicted proteins | sample PEATcosm2014_Bin_29_FD_132451 | JGI IMG/M metagenome (GOLD analysis project Ga0181520, IMG submission 132451) | Peatland microbial communities from MTU Mesocosm Facility, Houghton, MI, USA - PEATcosm2014_Bin02_30_metaG | ecosystem: Environmental > Terrestrial > Soil > Wetlands > Peat | place... | reverse complement strand
CGGGGTCATCCCCCGGCTCCAGAGCCTGATCACGGTGACGGTGTGGGTCGGCGGTGTCCTCTCCGCGGTGCTCGCGGTGATCAGCCTGGTGATCATCATGAACACGATCAGGACGGCGGTGTACATCCGTCGGACCGAGATCGAGATCATGAAGCTGGTGGGGGCGGGCGACTGGTTCGTGCGCTGGCCCTTCATCCTGGAGGGCGTCTTCGGAGGTGTCCTTGCCGCGGCCCTCGGGGCGACGGCAGTCGCCGTCGCCTACCGGTTCCTGCTCACCCAGGCCAACACCCAGACCTATCTGGGGATCACCTTCGATGGCCGCTACCTGACCGCGATGATCGTGCTGCTGGTGGCGTTCGGTGCCGCCCTGGGCGGCTTCGGCAGCTTCTTAGGGGTCCGCCGGTTCCTCCACGCGTGAGCGAGGCGGATCCCGCGCCGGGGCCTGGCATGGCGGCCGAATCGGACATCCTGGATCGACACGACAGGCACCGCCGGCTTCCCCGCCCCCGCGCCGGCCTCTGGAGCCATGCGGTGGTCGGCGTGCTCTGCCTCTACCTCGGCGGGCTGCTGGTCGCCAACCTCGGCAACCTCCCCTTCGGCAGCGACCTCGCCTCCATCTACCCGCGCTTCGGGGGCCTCGATGAGACCTCGCTCCAGGTGGCCTGGCAGGACATCGAGAACAACTACGTGCTGCGCGGCGTGCCGGGCAGGGTCGGCACGGAGGCGAGCGAGGCGGCCCTGGTGCAGGCGATCGACAGCACCTACGACGACCGCTTCAGCGCCTACTTCACGAGGAGCGAGTACCAGCAATTCAGCTCCGCCGTCAACCAGGATCGCAGCGGCAGCATCGGGATCTCGATCGAGGAGACGTGCGCGGGCGCGACCCTCTGTGCCAGCGGGCAGAATCCCACCGCGCTGGCGGTGGAGGACGTGCTCCACGCTCAGCCGGCCGAACGGGCGGGACTGCGCAACGGCGACGTGCTGGTCGCGGTCGGCACCACCCAGGTCTCCAGCCTGGGCAGCGACCTGGACGCGCGGCTCTCCAGGCTGTCCGACCTCATCGACGGCGAGGCGGGGACCACCGTGACCCTCACCGTCGACCGCGGTGGCGCGCAGCTCGCGTTCACCGCCACGCGGGGGAATCTTCAGATCCCCACCGTCTACAGCCGGATGTTCGGCCGTGTCCTCGACCTCCAGGTGACCAGCTTCGGGGAGGACACCGGCCAGGACGCGGTGGCCGCGCTGAAGAGCGGGCTCGCCGAGGGGGCGACGGCGGTGGTGCTCGATCTCCGGGGCAACGGTGGCGGCTACGTCACCTCTGCGGTCACCCTCGCCAGCCAGTTCCTCACCCCCCACGGCAGCGAGCAGGACGTGGTCGTGCGGCGCGGCCGGATGGACCTTCAGGGGCAGCCCACCACCGCCCAGACGGTGATCCACGATCAGATCCAATCAGGGGGTCTCGCCCCCGCCGTCCCCCTCGTGGTGCTGGTCGACGGTGGCAGCGCCTCGGCCTCCGAGATCGTCACCGCCGCGCTCCGCGACTACCACCGCGCCACCGTGGTCGGGACGACCACTTACGGCAAGGGGTCGGTGCAGATCGACTACCCCCTGCCCGACGGGAGCGACCTCCACCTCACCGTGGAGAAGTGGTACGGGCCCGACGGCGAGAGCATCGACGGCACCGGGATCACCCCCGACGACGTGGTGAGCCTGCCCGGTCCCAACGATCTCTTCACCCTCGAAGCGGAATCCGCGGACCCCGCCCAGGACCCCCAGCTGCAGGCGGCGCTGGCGGTCGCTCGGGGGTAGCTGCGGCTCAGCCGGTCGGGGTGGGGTCCGGGTGCCGCCGCCGCCGCCGCCGGAGCCAGCGCCACATCCCGGGGGGCAGCGCCAGCCCGGCGGTCCGGCGCCGCCCGGCCTCCTGGTGGCGCACGACCAGCCAGGCGCCGAGCGCGAACACGCTGAAGACGGCTCCGGCCAGGCTCCAGCCGTTGATGCTGCGCCCCCAGCGCTCGGCGTCGTAGCCGAGGCCGACCCCGACGACCAGGCCGAGCACGATCAGCACGATCACCACGGGGCTCATCGGTGGGCGCTCACGTCGGCCTGAATATACTGCCGTGACGATGGCGAGCAGTTTTGATGTGGTCTTCCTGGGCGGTGGCATGGGCGGGTACGTGGGCGCCATCCGCGCTGCCCAGCTCGGCCTCACCACGGCGGTGGTGGAGGAGGACAAGCTCGGCGGCACCTGCCTCCACCGGGGCTGCATCCCCACCAAGGCGCTGCTCCAGTCGGCGTTCGTGCTCGACCAGGCGCGGCAGGGCGCCCGCCTCGGGGTGAGGATCAGCGGGGTCGAGCTGGACTACGCCCAGGTGGGGAAGAACCGGGACCAGGTCGTCTCCCAGCTCCACCGGGGAGTGGAGTTCCTGATGAAGAAGCACCGCATCGAGGTGGTCCGTGGTCGGGGACGGCTGGACGGCCCGCGCCGGGTGCGGGTGGGCGGTGGCCAGGGCGGCGACGTCGAGCTGGAGGCCGGTGCGGTCGTGATCGCCACCGGGTCTCGCCCCAAGCAGGTGCCGGGGGTGGAGCCCGACGGCCGGTCGGTCCTCACCTCCGACCACGCCCTCACCCTCGACCACGTCCCCGCCTCCGCGATCGTGCTCGGGGCCGGTGCGGTGGGGGTCGAGTTCGCCTCCTTCTGGCGCAGCTGCGGTGCCGAGGTGACGGTGGTCGAGATGCTCGACCGTCTGGTGCCGCTGGAGGACAGGGCGATCGGCGTCGAGCTGGGCAAGCACTTTGAGGCGCGGGGGATCCGCTGCCTCGTCGGGGCCGAGCTCGACCTCGGGTCGGTCCGCCGCGACCAGGGCGGGGTGTCGGTTGCGGTCGCCCATGGCGGCAAGGAGGAGAGGATCTCCGCGGAGGTGCTGCTGGTCGCCGTCGGGCGCTCACCGAACACCGAGGGGATCGGCCTCGAGACCACCGCGGTCGAGCTGGAGCGCGGATTCATCCGGGCCGATGCCGACCTGCGCACCGCCCAGGAGGGGGTCTACGCCATCGGCGACGTGATCGGCGGCTTTCTCCTCGCCCACAAGGGGAGTCACGAGGGGATCATCGCCGCCGAGGTGATCGCCGGCCGGCATCCCCATCCCCTCGACCCCCTGCTCGTCCCTCGGACCACCTACTGCACCCCCAGATCGCCTCGCTCGGACTTTCCGAGGATGAGGCCCGCACGGCCGGCCACGAGGTCAGCGTCGGGGTCTTCCCGCTCACCGCCAACGGGCGCTCGATCATCTGGGGGGAGCGCGGCTTCTGCAAGGTCGTGGCGGGTGCCGACGGCACCGTCCTCGGCGTCCACATGATCGGCCCCGAGGTCACCGAGCTGATCTACGCGGCAGCCCTCGGCGGCCTGCTGGAGGCCACCCCTTTCGAGATGGGACGGGCCATCGCCCCCCATCCCACCGTCAGCGAGATCCTCATGGAGGCGGCACTTGCGGCCTCCGGCGAGCCCATCCACATCTGACCTGCAGTCCATCCGCATCAGAGGCGAATCCATCCAGATCTGAGCAGAGAGGTCGCCCCGACTGCCGGGTCGCGTCCACCATCGCGCGGGGCGGGCCGGCGAAACCGGGCGCTCCCAGACGGCTTCCAAAGGTGTCACATTTCCCCCACCCGCTGGGGGTCGCGTCAACCGCATCGGAATCTGCGTTCGTCAGGTGGGGAGCCTGACCAGAGGAGAGAGAGTGGTCGTCGCCAACAGGGCCGCGCGAGCGATCGCCGGCATCGACGCCGACACCCTGCGCACCATGTACCGGCACATGCTCCGCTCCCGGATGCTGGACGAGCGGATCTGGGTGCTCAACCGTCAGGGGGTGGTCCGCTTCTGGGTCTCAGGGATGGGACAGGAGGCGATCCAGGTGGCCCTGGGGATGAACGTCCGTCCCGGCGTCGACTGGGTCGCCCCCTACTACCGCGACCTGGCGCTCACCCTGGTGCTCGGGATGACCCCGCGCGACCAGCTGCTCGCCGCCATGGCCAAGGCCGACGACCCCAACACCGGCGGGCGCCAGATGCCGGCTCACTTTGGCTGCCGGCGGCTCAACATCATCACCACCGGGTCGGTGGTCGCCACCCAGTTCATCCACGCGACCGGCATCGCGCTCGCCTCCAAGATGCGGGGCGAGGACGCGGTCACAGTGGTGACCACGGGGGAGGGGGCGACCAGTGAGGGCGACTTCCACGAGGCGCTCAACTTCGCCGCCACCCACCGCCTCGCAGTGGTCTTCGTGGTCGAGGACAACGGCCTCGCCATCAGCGTCCCGACCTCCAAGCAGATGCCCACCCCCAACGTCTCCGACCGTGCCGCCGGCTACGGCATCCCCGGGGTGGTGGTGGACGGCACCGACCCCGTGGCCAGCTACCTGGTCTGCGCCGAAGCGGTGGCCCGAGCACGGGCCGGGTGCGGACCGACCCTGATCGACGCCAAGGTGCCGCGCCTCACCTCGCACAGCTCCGACGACGACCAGCGCCGCTACCGCACGGCGGAGGCCCTGGAGACCGACCGCACCCACGACTGCCTGGGTGGTTTCGCCGCCCGGCTCGGCGAGCAGGGGGTGCTCTCCGCCCGCGACGAGGAGGCGATGCGGGCGGTGCTGCTGGCCGAGATGGACGTCGCCACCGCCGAGGCGGAGGCGGCGGCCGACCCGGATCCCGGGACCGTCCTCCTCCACGTGCTGGGGGACGCCTGATGGCCGTCAAGACCTACCTGGAGGCGATCCGGGAGGGGATGCGCGACGAGATGCGGCGCGACGACCGGGTCATGATCTTCGGCGAGGACGTCGGCTTCAAGGGCGGCGTCTTCGGCGTCACCGAGGGATTGCAGCGCGAGTTCGGCGAATGGCGGGTGATGGACTCACCGCTCGCCGAGTCGTGCATCGTCGGTGTCTGCATCGGCGCCGCCTTCAACGGGATGCGGCCCATCGCCGAGATCCAGTTCCAGGACTTCATCCTGCCGGGAGTGGATCAGATCGTCAGCGAGGCCGCCAAGATCCGCTACCGCAGCAACGACGATTGGAACATGCCGCTGGTGATCCGCGCCCCGTTCGGGGGCGGTGTTCATGGGGCCCTCTACCACTCCCAGTCGATCGAGGCGATGTTCTGCGGCGTGCCCGGGCTCCGGGTGGTGGTGCCCTCCAACCCCTACGACGCCAAGGGAATGATGGTGGCGGCGATCCGCGACCCCGACCCGGTCCTCTACTTCGAACACAAGAAGGCGTACCGGTCGATCCGGGGAGAGGTCCCCGATCACGAGTACACCGTCCCGCTCGACCGCGTTCGGGTGGTCCGCGAGGGGAGGGACATCGTGATCTTCACCTACGGCCTGATGGTCGACACCGCGGTGCAGGCCGCCGAGCGCTTGGCCCCCGACGGCTTCTCCGTCTCGGTGGTCGACCTCCGCTCCCTCCGGCCCCTCGACCGTCGGGGGATCGTGGAGAGCGCGCGGAGCTGCGGCAAGGTGCTGATCGCACAGGAGGCCAACCTGGCTGTCTCGGTGAGCAGCGAGGTCAGCGCCATCGTCGCTGAGGAGTGTTTCGAGTACCTTGATGCTCCGGTGATGCGCATCGGCGGCCCCGAGGTTCCCGCCATGCCCTTCGCCAAGGCCCTGGAGGACGCCTACCTGGTGGACGTCGACAAGCTCGAGAGCAAGCTCCGCAGCCTCGCGGAGTACTGAACCATCCGTTTACCACTAGCGAGGGAGCTCAACCTGTGGCACTGACGGTCAGCATGCCCCAGCTCGGTGAATCGGTCACCGAGGGCACCATCGCCCGCTGGCTCAAGCAGCCCGGCGAGGCGGTGTCCCGCTACGAGTCGATCGCCGAGGTGGCGAGCGACAAGGTCAACGCCGAGATCCCCGCCCCCGTCGACGGCACCTTCGGCGAGATCATCGCCGCCGAGGGGTCGGTGGTCAGCGTCGGGCAGCCGATCTGCACCATCGAGCAGGGTGCCGCGGCCGCTGCCGGAGTTCCGGCCGCCGCTCCGGCGGCCCCCACCGCCGCGGTGCAGCCGGGAGTCCCCGTTCCGGCGGTCACCGTCGAGGTGGCGCCGGCGGTTGACGTGGCCCCGCTCGCCCTTCCGCCGGTCCCGGCCGCGGCCGCCGTCGCGCCTGCCGCTGCCGCGCCGGCGCCGTCAGCTCCCCCGATCTCGCCCGCGGGGACTGCGGCCGTCGACACCAACGGCGCCGCCCATCAGCACGTGACCCCCGCGGTGCGGATGCTCGCCCGCGAGCAGGACGTCGACCTCTCCCTGATCCAGGGGAGCGGCATCGGAGGCCGGGTCACCAAGAAGGACGTCCTCGACCTCGTCCAGAGGCGGGACGAGGCCGCCCGCGCCGCCGGGCCGGCTCCGTCTCCGGCACCGGGAGTCGCACCCTCCCCGCAGTATCTCGCCCCGGCTCCCACCGGCCTCGCCCCGGCTCCCACCGGCATCGCCCCGGGGCCTGCCGCGGCACTGCCGTCACTCTCCGCGTCGGCCGAGGAGGGCGACCAGCTGCTGCCGATGACCTCGGTCCGGCGTGCCATCGCCGACCACATGGTCCGCAGCCGGCAGACCTCACCCCACGCCTGGCTGATGGTCGAGGTGGACATGTCCCGGGTGGTGCGCCTGCGCGACCGGAGCAAGGCCGCCTTCCGCGACCGCTACGGGGTCTCCCTGACCTACCTCCCCTTCGTGGCCCGGGCGGTGGTCGAAGCGCTGCGGCGCCGGCCCACCCTCAACGCCCAGTGGAGCGAGGCCGGGCTGGTGCTCAAGCACGACATCAACCTCGGCATCGCGGTCGCTCTCGAGGAGAACCTGGTGGTGCCGGTGCTGCGCAACGCCGACCGCCTGAGCATCGCCGGCCTGGCCCAGGCGATGGCCGACCTGGGCAACCGCGCCCGCGCCAACCGGCTCAAGCTCGACGAGATCCAGGGCGGCACCTTCACCCTCAACAACACCGGCGCCCTGGGGGCGGTGATGACCCAGGCCATCATCAACCAGCCACAGGCGGCGATCCTCACCATGGACGCGGTGGTCAAACGCGCCGTCGTCGTCGACGACATGATCGCCATCCGGCCGATCATGAATCTCGGCATGAGCTTCGACCACCGGCTCAACGACGGTCTCCAGGCGGCCCGTTTCCTTCAGGACGTGAGGGAGCAGCTCGAGGGATTGGACGAGAGCGCGACCCTCCTCTGACAGAGCAGGAGGCCCGATGAACATCGACGGTTCGGTCGCGATCGTGACCGGTGCCTCGTCGGGCATCGGAGCGGCGACGGCCCGCCTGCTCGCGGAGCGCGGAGCGCGCGTGGAGCTGGCGGCACGGCGGGCCGACCGGCTGGAGGTGCTCGCCGCCGAGCTTCCTGGGGCTCTGGCGGTTCCCACCGACGTCACCGACCCGGCCCAGCTCGGGCACCTGGTGGCGCGATGCCTGGATCGCCACGGACGCGTCGACGTCCTGGTCAACAACGCCGGCCAGGGGCTGCACGTGCCCCTCCTGGAGCTGAAAGCCGACGACCTCCGCGCCGTCTTCGAGCTGAATGTCATCGCTCCACTCGTTGCCATGCAGGCGGTGGTCCCCGCGATGCGCGCCCAGGGCGGCGGCGCCATCGTCAACGTGAGCTCCGCGACCTCGCTGCGCCTCTTCCCCGGATTGGGCGGCTACTCCGCCACCAAGGCGGCGCTCAACCTCCTCTCCCAGATCGGACGGATCGAGTTCGCCGATTCCGGTGTCGCCGTCTCCGTCGTGTACCCGTCGGTGACGGAAACCGAGTTTCACCAGAGCCTCCGGGCCGGGCACTTCGCCGGCGGACCCCGCGGATTCCCGGCCGACCCGCCCGAGCTGGTCGCTGCGACCATCGCTGTCGCCATCGAGAGCGGCGAGGCGCATCTGATGGTGGGGGACCCGCCCCGGCCCGTTGTCCCCGGCAGCGACGACCCCTGGGCCGGCGGTCTCGCTCGACCGATGCCGGCTCGCCCCGCCTGGGGCGGTGGCGCGGCCGGGCAGACCACACCCCCCGACCAGGGGGCATCGGCGTGATCCTGGTCACCGCCGCCGGCGGTCGCACCGGGCGCAGCCTCATCCCCGCTCTGGTCCGGCGCGGGCACGCGGTGCGCGCCTTCGACGTCGCGCCGGGTGTGGAACGGCTCACCGACATCGGCGCGGCGGAGACGCTGGTGGGGGACATGCTCGACCCGCGCGCCGCGGCGGCCGCGGTCGAGGGTGTCGAGGCCGTGATCCACATCGGACCGCCGATGCACCCGCGCGAGGCCGAGATGGGCCATGCGGTCGTCGCGGCCGCTCGCCGGGCCGGTGTCGCCCATTTCGTGCAGTTCTCGGTGACCCATCCCCAGCTCGAGCCGCTGCTCAACCATCAGGCCAAGCTGGCGGTCGAGAGGACGGTGCTGCTCTCCCGGATGCCGTTCACCGTCCTGCAGCCGATGCACTACATGCAGAACATGGACGTGAGGCGGGTCGTTGAGCGGGGTGTCCTCACCCAGCCGTACGCGCTCGACACCCCGCTCGCGCACGTGGACCTCGAGGACGTCACCGAGGTGGCGGCGCTGGTCGTCACGGACGCCAAGCACCATTACGCCACCTACGAGCTCTGCGGCGACGATTACCTCAACGCGCGTCAGCTGGCCGCCACCGTCGCGGCGATCTCAGGGTGCCCGGTGACAGCCGAGCAGGTTCCGGTGGCCCATGCATTCGCCGTCGGAGTCACCTCCGGTGCGCCGGATACGGCTCCGACCGAGGAGGACGACTGGCGGCGCGACGCCATGGTCCGGCTGTTCGACCACTACGGTCGTTACGGCATCACCGGCAACCCCAACATCCTGGGCTGGCTGCTCGGCCGTCCGCCCACCAGCTTCGAGCAGTACGTCCGTCGCTCGCTGGTGGATGCCTAGCCGGGGAGGGCGCTGATCTGGCCGTCGCTGCCCAACAGGTACGCGCCGGTGTGCTCGGATAGCAGGAACTCGGAGGTGCCCAGCAGGGGGATGACCCGAGCCTCGCTCGAGCCCAGCTGATTGATCTCGCCGAGGTCGCCGACGGCGCCGCTTTGGAAGAGCGTCGCGCCGTTGGCCAGGGACACGACGAAGGCGGTGAAGGGCGGTGTCGCGCCCCCGGCTTGGAGGACGAGCAGGTTTTCGTCCCACGAGAACGCGTAGGCCGCGGCCGTCGCCGTCCCTCCCATGCCCTCCGCCGTGCGATCGACCTGACCGACCACCGCCCAGGTGGCGACGTTCCGGATGGTCACCCCCTTGGCACCGTCGCTGGCGAAGAGCTGGCAGTCGTGGCTGGCCACCCCCGCGTTGGTGGTGGCATGGGCAGCGAGGACGGTCCCCGTGGAAAGCTGGATCACCAGGGCAGAAATGAGCGGACCGCCGCCCGGTCCCGCGGTGAGCACCACGGCCCGATCGGCGTCGGGGCTGCACCCCGCCACCACGGCGTTGGACGTACCGAGCGGCGTGCTGCTGACGACTGCTCCGGCCTTCGTGACCTCGAGGAGGTCGCCGGATCCGTCGATGCCGCAGAGGAGATTAGAGTCGTCGCCCCACACCGGGGACGGGATCTCCGCCGTGGGGATGTCACCGAGCTGGAAGCCGTCTATCCCCATGAGCATCCCGTTGCCGAGGAGCACCTTGGAGCCATCGGGTGAGACCAGGTAGCCGTAGTAGCCCATGAAGTCCGGGTTCATGGAGAAGGTCCCGACCACTGTGCCCTGGTAGTTGCGGGCGATGAGCTGTCCCGGGGTGGTCCAGCTCGGGTATACGGCCAGGGGAGCAGTGGCCGTGATCGTCGAGCTGATGTCGGGGAGTGGGATCGCGACCGTCGCGGTGGGGGATGGGACCGGGAGCGGGAGCGGTGTGGTTCCCAGCGGGGGAGGGGAGACGAGCTGGGATGCGGAGGGCGTCGGGAGCGCCGTCGCGGTGGGGGTCCCCTGGGATCGGAGGTCGAGGACGAGCAGCACGCCCGAGGCGGCGACCGCTCCGGCGAGGACGGCACTCGCGACGATGACGGCGCGCCGGCTGGCTCTCACGCCGTGAATACTCCGCCGCCACGCTCTTCGTTGCACGGCGGGCGTCCGTGGTGGCCGGCGCCCTCAGTCTGGCTCCATGTGGGGGTAGCGCCAGTCGGTGGCGGGGACGAAGGTCTCCTTGAGCGAGCGGGCTGACACCCAGCGCAGCAGGTTGAGCGCCGAGCCCGCCTTGTCATTGGTCCCGCTCTGGCGGGCCCCGCCGAAGGGCTGCTGGCCCACCACCGCCCCGGTCGGCTTGTCGTTGACGTAGAAGTTGCCCGCGGCGTGGCGGAGGGCGCGCATCCCGGTGTCTATCGCCCTGCGTTCCGTGGCGAAGATGGCGCCGGTCAACCCGTACGGGGAGGTCCCGTCCACCAGCTCGAGCGCGGTCTCCCAGTCGCAGTCGTAGGGGTGGACGGTGAGGATGGGGCCGAACAGCTCCCGCTTCAAGAGCTCGTGGCGGGGATCCTGGGTGGCGATGATCGTGGGCCGGACAAACCAGCCGGTGCTGGCGTCGCACGTTCCCCCGGCGACGATCTCCAGAGCGGGGTCCTGGGCCGCTGCCGTGAGCGCGCCCTCGTGCTTGCGGAAGGCGCGCTCGTCGATGACCGCACCCATGAAGTTCGAGAAGTCGGAGGGGTCGCCCATCGGGATCGCCTCCGTCTCCCGGGCGAGTGGTCCCCGCAGCTCCTCCCAGAGGTGGCGCGGGATGTACGCGCGGGAGGCCGCCGAGCACTTCTGCCCCTGGTATTCGAACGCGCCGCGCAGCAGGCCGACCAGCAGAGCGTCCGGGGAGGCGCTCCCGTGGGCGAGGACGAAATCCTTGCCCCCGGTCTCACCCACCAAACGCGGGTAGGTGCGGTAGGTCCCGAGGTTGCCCGCCACCTGGCGCCAGAGCCCCCGGAAGGTCTCGGTGGAGCCGGTGAAGTGAATCCCGGCCAGGCTGGGGTGGGAGATGGCGGCGTCGAGCGCGCCCGCGCCGTGCCCGGTGACCATGTTGATCACCCCCGGTGGCAGGCCCGCCTCCTCCAGCAGCTCCATGACGGTGCTGGCCGCCAGCATCGAGGTCACCGAGGGCTTCCAGACCACCGTGTTGCCCATCAGCGCCGGTGCCGTCGGCAGGTTCCCGACGATCGAGGTGAAGTTGAAGGGCGTGATCGCGACCACGAACCCCTCGAGCGGGCGCAGCTCGGTCCGGTTCCAGACTCCCTGCGAGCTGATCGGCTGGTCCTCCCGGAGCCGGAAGGCGTAATGGACGTTGAACCGCCAGAAGTCGATCAGCTCGCAGGCGGCGTCGATCTCGGCCTGGTGGACCGACTTGCTCTGACCGAGGATGGTGGCCGCGTTGACACGGTCGCGCCAGGGCCCGGAGAGCAGCTCTGCGGCACGGAGAAAGACCGCGGCACGCTCCTCGAGGGTGGTGTGGGACCACTCGCGGCCGGCCCGGAGGGCGGCGTCGACGGCGCTCTCCACGTTGGCCACCGTGGCCTGCTGCAGGTGTCCCAGCTCCAGGGCGTGGCGGTGGGGGGCCCGCACCGTGAAGCCGGCGCCGGAGCCCTCGACGGGCAGGCCGTCGATGTGCATGGGCAGGGGCCGCGGTGAGGCCTGCATCTCGGAGAGGGCGTGCTGGAGCCGAAGCCGCTCCACCGAGCCGGGCGGATAGGTGCGGACCGGTTCGTTGACCGGGACGCCGACGGTGGCCATCACCCTGGATTGTGCGACTTGGCGTTCAGGCGGTGGGGTGAGGTGACCGGGGGGCTCGATGGCGGGGTGAGCCGAGCGCGGCTCAGCCGCGCCGGCGAGGGGCGGCGAGCCCCTGTGAGATGAGAGGGGCCCTCACGCGGCTTGCCGCGTGGGGTAACGTGGGGCAAGGTCATGCAGCAGATTCCGCTCGTGCCCGTCAGCAGGCCCAACGCGCCGGCCGGGAACCCCGATCAACGGCCGACCTGGCAGCGGCTCCTCCCCGAGGGGGTCGATCGGCGCCCGCCGTGGCTCACGGTGAGAGCGCCTGTCGGAGCCGGGGTCACCGAGCTCTCCTCGCTGATGCGCGAGAAGCAGCTGGTCACCGTCTGCGAGGAGGCCCGCTGCCCCAACCTCGGGGAGTGCTGGAACTCCGGCACCGCCACCTTCATGATCCTGGGCGACGTCTGCACCCGGGCCTGCGCCTTCTGCGCCGTGAAGAGCGGCCGCCGGGGCGGAGACGTCGATGTCGACGAGCCGCGCCGGGTGGGGGAGGCGGTGGCTCGCATGGGGCTGCGCCACGCGGTGGTGACCTCCGTCGACCGCGACGACCTGCCGGACGGGGGTGCCTCGATCTTTGCCGACACCATCCGGGAGATCCGGGTCCGGGCGCCCGGGACGACCGTGGAGGTGCTCACCCCCGACTTCCAGGGCAACCTCGACGCGGTCAGGGCGGTGGTCGCCGAGGGGCCGGAGATCTTTAACCACAACATGGAGACGGTGTCTCGCCTGTATCCGAGGGTGCGGCCCAAATCGGGGTACCGGCGCTCGCTCTCGGTTCTCCGCGCCGCCAAGGAGATGGCCCCCGCCTCGCGGACCAAGAGCGGGCTGATGGTCGGCCTCGGGGAGGACGTCGAGGAGGTGCACCGTCTGCTCCGCGACCTCCGGGAGCACCGGGTGGAGATCGTCACCATCGGCCAGTACCTCCGCCCATCGCTCAAGCACCACCCGCTCATCCGCTTCTGGCACCCCGATGAGTTCGCCGAGCTGAGAACCTACGGCCTCGATCTCGGCTTTGCCCACGTGGAGTCGGGGCCGCTCGTCCGCTCCAGCTATCACGCGGCCGGCCAGGCGGTGGCCGCCACGGCGGTCTGACCACTGATGGGTGTGGTGCCGGTGGCCCGGCGGAATGTGGGCCCGGAGCGGCCGGGTCCGACCGCGCACGTCGTCCCACCACTGCGCCGGCTCTGGCTGGGAACCGTCCCCTACCAGGAGGCCTGGCAGCTGCAGCGGGGGCTGGCCGCCGCCCGAGCGGCGGGAGAGATCGACGATTGCGTCCTCCTCCTCGAGCACCCACCCGTCTACACGGTGGGCCGCAACGCGGAGGAGGCCCATCTCCGAGCGGGACCCGCGGCCCTGCGCGAGCTCGGAGCGGAGTGCGTGGAGGTCGATCGGGGCGGCTCGGTCACCTTCCACGGCCCCGGCCAGCTGGTCGCCTACCCGATCGTCCGGCTCGCCGATGCGTTCCCGATCGCCGGCTCGCCGGGACGTGGGGACGTGATCGCCTACGTCCGGGCGCTGGAGGGGGCGCTGATCGCCACGGTGCGGCGCCACGGCGTCGTCGCCGTCCGCCGGCCCGGGTACACCGGTGCCTGGGTGGGCGCGAGCAAACTGGCCGCCATCGGGGTCAAGCTGGCGCGCGGGGTCACCCAGCACGGGGTCGCCCTCAACGTCTGCAATGACCTGGACTGGTTTGCGCACGTCGTCCCCTGCGGGATCGTCGATGCCGGGGTCACCTCGATGGCGAGGGAGGGCGCGGCCGGTCTCACCCCCGAGCTGGTGTCGGAAGACCTGGCCGCAGCGCTGGCCGAAGCATTGGGCAGCGCGCTGTCGGAGGCCGACCTCGCCCTCCGGCGGACGGTGGCCGAGTTCTCGCCGATCCTGACGAGTTCCGAGTCAATGGGGACAAACCACTAGCCAAGCACGGTCCGCTTGGATAAGATCGCAACCTGGAACGTCAAGCCACCCGGATGTCTCCCTCCCCACATCCCACCATCCACCGGGCAGGCCACGCTCCCGGGAGCAGTCATGGCCACCTTCGTCAGAAACCGAGTTCTCAACCAGCTGCAGTGGGCTCCCGAGACGGACACCTACCGTTCTCGCCGGCGTGAGGTCCTCTGCGAGCTCGACGGGCTCCTGATCGAGATCGAGGAGATGAACCTCCGCGGCCAGCCGCTGCCGCCGCGGGTGACGGCCCAGCTGCGCCGGCGTGGGGTGGCCGTCTCCCCGGAGGCCACTTCCGCTGACCTTGTGGAGGCGATCTTCGCCGCCCAGGAGCGCTTCATGCGCCAGCCGCTCGGCGGCCTGCCGGGTCGCGACGAGATGAGGCTCAAGGGCCGGCTCGTCTCCTGAGGCCGGGCCCGGTTCTCGCGGCGATCAGCTCATCGCGGGCACCGGTGCGCGCCGCCACGGGCACCCCGGACTGCTAGGCTCCACAGCGATCATGAGTGCCGATCGTTCCAAGGAGGCGGCGGGGCGGGCCGCCGCCCGGCTGCTGCGTGACGGCATGCGGGTCGGCCTCGGTACCGGCTCCACCGCCCATTGGTTCATCGTGGCGGCCGGGGAGGCGGTGCGATCCGGGCTCCGCATGCAGGCGGTCGCGACCTCTGAGGCGAGTGCTCACCTCGCCGGAGAGCTGGGCATCGAGCTGGTGGAGCTCGACCGCCGGGGTCTCGATCTCGCCGTCGACGGCGCCGACCTGATCGACCCGCAGTCTCGCCTCATCAAGGGGGGTGGAGGAGCTCACGTGCGGGAGCGGCTGGTGGCCGTCGCCGCTCGACGGTTCGTGGTGGTCGCCGATGGCAGCAAGATGGTGGCCCAGCTTCGGGGACCGGTCCCCGTCGAGCTCCTCGCCTTCGGTTCCGATGCCACGTTGGCCGCCCTGGAGGCGTGCGGCGCACCCTTCAGCCTTCGGATGGACCCCGAGGGCCGGCCCCAGGTCAGCGACTCGGGCAACCTCCTCGGTGACGGCCATTTCGACGCGATCACCGACCCCGAGGGGCTGGCCCGCCGACTGGACGCGGTACCCGGCCTGGTCGGCCACGGCCTCTTCCTGGGCATCGCCGACCTCGTGCTGGTGGGCGATGAGAAGGGCGGGGTTCGGGAGGTGGCGGGGGGCCGGGGGCAGTAGTCGCTCCGCGTACCGCCGGCTCCTCCGCTCGGAGCGATTAGAGTCGGGGCCCTGGGCGGATGGCGCAGCTGGTTAGCGCGTCTCGCTTACACCGAGAAGGCCGCAGGTTCGAGTCCTGCTCCGCCCACCGCCGCCCGCTCGCGGGCGGGCCGGCCACCTGCCCCGATCGGCTGGCCGCGCCCCGCAACGAAGCCGCCACAAGACGCTCCGGTAACCCCAAGTTCGTGTCATCATCGCCCGAAACGACGGAGGTTCTTCGGCGATGGCCAAGGCGCAGGCGTCCCTGGGGGTGACCGTGGCGGTCTTCGGGTTTGACCCGAGCCCCGAGACGGCGCCCAACCGGGCTCTCCACGTTCTCACCCTGCGACAGGGGCTCCCCAAGGCCGAGCTGGACGCCCGGGAGACCTTCGAGACGGCTGGGGCGCGGGCTGTGGAGGAGGCCGGCATGCGGCTCGACGCAGGCCGCAAGGGGCGGGGAGGCCGCCTCCACCTGGTCGGCCTCGATGACGCCCCGGGTGGCCGCTCCCGAGCGGTGACCGCCTGGTATTACGCCACGGTCCCCTACGCAGAGGTCGCCCGGCCCGCGGTCTGGAGCCTGCCCGGCCGGGGCCTGCGGCTCGACGCCTCCGACTCTGCCACCCTCAAGGCGGCCCTGGAGCACCTGCGCTCCGAGTCCCGGCACGTCGCGGGAGCCGTCGGTCTGCTCGGCGAGGTCTTCACCGGCGACGACCTGCTCCGGCTCTACGTGACCCTCCACGGCGGGCCGGAGGGGAGTGAGCGCACCTTCCGCCGCCGGGTCCAGGAGCTGCGCGACGGCGGGGTGCTCAAGCCGGTCCGCGACCAGGAGGTGGCCGCCCTTCGCCTCCGCGTGCCCCGCTTCCGGAGCCCCGCCGGGACCGGCGGACGGCCGCCGGAGCTCCTCCGCTACGCCGGGAGCGGCGGTGACCAGGAGCAGCTCGCGGTGCTCAGGACGCGGCGCTCCGCCTGACGGGCGGCGCTCATCTCCGTCCTAGCCGGCGTCCGCCTTCCAGGGGTCCTCGCCGGTGCTCAGCACCAGCGTCACCGGGCCGTCGTTGATCAGCTCGACCTGCATCAGGGCGCCGAACTCGCCGTACGCCACGGGCACACCGAGGTCCGCCAGGGTTGCGCCGAACCGCTCGTAGAGGCGCCGGGCGAGGGCGGGTGGGGCCGCTCCGAGGAAGCTCGGCCGGTGGCCGCCGGAGGCGTCCCCGTGCAGGGTGAACTGGCTGACCACCAGCACCTCGCCCCCGGTCTGATGGAGGTCGAGGTTCATCCTGCCTGCCGGGTCGGCGCTGATCCGCAGCCGGGCGACCCGCTCGGCGAGGTGGTCCGCCGTCGCCTCGGTGTCGCCGGGACCGACCGAGAGCAGCACACAGAAGCCGGGGCCGACCTCGCCGGTCACCCGCGTCTCCGGGTCGGGTTGCAGTCCGCCGGATTCCACCAGGACGCGGGCGTGGCGCACACGCTGGACGACCGCCCTCATCCTGCCCGCTCCAGGCTGTCCAACCCCCGCCGCATCCGCATCGCCTCAGCCTCGGCCTCGAAGAAGTCGGACGCCTCGCAGCGCATGCCGGCGACCAGGAAGCTCCAGCCGCGGTGGTCGGGGTCGCGCGCCTCGGGCGCCCCATAGGCGGAGGCCAAGGCGCCGGGAGGGAAGAGCTCGATGCGCCGGCCATCACGGAGCTTCTTGAAGATGGGCCGCCGCACCAGGATGGCCTCGAGGGCACGGCCGTCGGGGAGCAGTCCCCCCTCCAGCTCGATCCGGCGCAGCTTGGCGATCGGGTTGTCGGGATCGCGCAGCGCCACCGCGAGGGCGAAGCGCTCGGAGAGGTCGCGGAAGACGAAGAGCACCGCCAGGGCGTCGGTCTCATCGCCGAGGACCCGGACAAAGGTCGCCGCCGCGAGCGGCTCGGCGGCCGGCTCCTGACGGGAGCTGGCCGTCTTCTGGTCCGCGAAGAAGAGCTGCGCGAGCAGGCCCGGGGAGCGGGCATCCGCCAGCCAGGGGTGACCGTCGCGCCAATCGCGCCGCCGCACCAGCTCCGCGAAGCGCTCCTGGGCTGCGTCCCGGCGGAGGGGGTCGAGGCCGCGAACGCGGACGTGGATGACCCGGCCCATGGCCCGGATTGTAGGGGTGGAGGTCGGGGCCGCCGCCCCCTACCGGGGTCGGGCGGCGATCCCGTCCAGGACGAGGTCCACGCAGCGCACCAGCAGGGCGTCGTCGAGGGGCTCCCCGGTCATCAGCATGCGCACGTACATCGGGCCGACCAGCGTCTCCAGGGCGAGGACGGGGTCCACGTCCGCGCGCAGCTCGCCACGGGCCCTGGCCCGCTCGAACAGAGCGGCCCCGGCCCGGAACCGCTGGGCCCAGTATCCCCCCCGTGCGGCCTCGTACTCGGGGAGGTCGCGCCGCAGGGCGAGGCGCACCAGCAGCTCCCCGAGGGGGGTGCGGAGGAAGGGGAAGATCCCCCGGATGACGGCGAGCAGGTCGCCGCGAAGGGAGCCCGTGTCCGGGGGCGGGATCTCCGCCTCGGTCCCGCTGAGGACCGCGTCGAGTGCCAGGTTCGACCGGCCGCCCCACCGCCGGTAGATGGTCGTGGGGTGCACCCCGGCTCGCTGGGCGATCTCGGTGATCGAGAGGTCGTCGAGGCCGCGGGTGAGGAGAGCGGCCAGGGTGGCGTCGATGACCGCTGCCCGCACGCGGGCACTCCGGCCCCCGGTCCTGCGCACCGGCTGGCGCGCTGCCTGCTCCCGCATGGCGGCCATCTTATCGCTACTCGCCTTGCGTTATTAGTGCCTTATCGCTACAAGCCTTGCGTTAGTGGTGGTAACTCCGTATACTAACGCAAGCTGAGATGCGTTAAGGAGAGATGGCGAAGGTGAGCGTTGCGAATCGAGTGGTCGACGCCCTGGGACGGGGGGATGACAGCCAGGGCCGTGGCGCCGCGGCATCGCCGGTCCGGCCGGCCCGACGCGCCCTGGCCCTCGGTGTCCTCTGCCTGTCGCTTCTCATCGTCACCCTCGACAACACCGTCCTGAACGTCGCCCTGCCGACGCTGGTGCGCGACCTCGGCGCCACCTCGACGGACCTGCAGTGGATCGTCGACGCGTACGTGCTGGTCTTCGCCGGTCTGCTGCTGGTGTCGGGGAGCGTGGCCGACCGCTTCGGGCGTAAGTGGACGTTCATCGCCGGGCTGGTCGCCTTCGCCGGCTGCTCGACCTGGGCCGCCTTCTCAGGGTCGGTGGGCATGCTGATCGCCGCCCGGGCGAGCATGGGAGTGGGGGGGGCGCTGATCATGCCCGCCACCCTGGCGCTCATCACCAGCATGTACCCCGATCCCCGGGAACGGCAGCGGGCCTTTGGGCTCTGGGCGGCGACCACCGGCGCCGGGGTTGCTCTCGGCCCGATCATCGGCGGCCTGCTGCTGGCGCATTTCAGCTGGGGCTCGGTGTTCCTGATCAACGTGCCCATCGCCGCCGTCGCCCTGGTCCTGGCGCTGCCCTTCGTCCCCAACTCGCGGAACCCGGAAGCCGGGCGGCCCGACCTCCTCGGCGCGCTGCTCTCCATCTCCGGTCTCGGGCTGCTGCTCTGGGCGATCATCGACGCGCCGGTGCACGGCTGGTCCTCGCCCACGGTGATCGGCGCCGGCACCGCCGGTGCGGCCGTCCTCATCTGCTTCGCGGTCTGGGAGCGCTTCGCGTCCCAGCCGATGCTGCGGCTCAGCTTCTTCCGCAGCCGGCAGTTCTCGGTGGCGGTCGTGTCGGTCAGCATGGTCATGTTCGGGCTCTTCGGCGCCCTCTTCGTGCTGACCCAGTTCCTCCAGTTCGACCTGGGCTACACCGCCCTCCAGACCGGGATCCGGCTCCTGCCCGCGGCGGGCTCGATCATCCTGGTGGCACCCTTCGCGAGCCTCCTGGACAGGGCCCTCGGGGGCAAGGTGGTGGTGGGAGCGGGCCTGCTGCTCATCGCGGGTGGGCTCTGGGAGATCTCCGGCGCCACCGTGGCCACCACCTACGTCGGGACACTGGCGGGGATGATCATGCTCGGCGTCGGCGCGGCTCTCGTCATCCCCTCGGTCACGGCGTCCGTCATGGGGTCCCTGCCCGCCGACCACACCGGGATCGGCGCCGCCACCAACAGCGCCTTCCTGCAGATCGGCGGCGCGCTCGGCGTCGCCGTGATCGGCAGCCAGTTCTCGGCCCGGTACCAGGGCCGGATGGTCGCCGCGCTGGCCCCGTACCACTTTCCGGCAGGCGTCCAGAGCACCATCCTCGGGTCGATCGGCGGCGCGCTGGACGTCGCCGCCCGCGAGGGAGGGATGGTCGGGGAGATGCTCGCCGGCTGGGCGCGAGCAGCCTTCGTGAGCGGCATGGACCTGGCCCTCCTGACCGGGGCCCTGGTGGCCGTGGCCGCCGCTCTGCTGGCGGTGGTGGCCCTGCCGGGCCGGGTCCCCGGCGTGCCCACCCGGCCCCGCATCGTCGCGCCCCCGTCGCCCCCGGCCCAGGGCGCGGAGCGGCGCTAGCTGCAGCGCCCACGGACCTCGTTGACAAGGGGAGAGCCATCCCGGACGGTCTGGGACTGTCCAACGTTCCGGCGCCGGCTAGGGCTCTTGGCGGGGCGGCCGGACCCGGACCCTCGGGCGGGCTGGGGCCGTGTGGGGACGCGAGCCCGGCGCCGCCGGCTTGGCAGGGGCGCGTGGCGGGCGCCGCGTGGGAGGCCTGGTCGCGGCCGGCGCCACGGCGTCCAGGACCGCGGCCGGCGCCACGGCGTCCAGGGCGGGCTCCTCGACCGGCGCGAGGTCGCCAGGGCTGCGGCCTATCCCCACCGAGCCGGCGGGCGGGGTCGCCTCCGTCACGGCGGGTTTGCGCCGGCGCCTCCACTGGGGCGGGCTGATCACCAGCCAGACCGCGATGAGGGCGGCCACCAATCCCGCGAAGAGCGGGCTCCGGATGACGAGGAGCGAGTTGCCCAGGCCGGGGACGACCAGAGCCTCCTTGCCGAGGACGTCGCTTCTCGGGACGGTCCACGGGTCGGGGGCGGGGTTGTTGTCCCCTTTCAGGGTGAATCCGGTCGTGGCGTTGCCCGCGACGATGCGGTGGATGAGGTCGTCGCCGGCGCCGATCTGACCCTTGGGGACCCGGTAGACGACCAGATCGCCGATCTCGTAACCCGACTGGGCCTCGGCAAGCACGAAGTCGCCGGTCTTCAGGGTGGGCAGCATGGAGGTGCCCTTGACGGTGATGAAGGTGGCCGGCCCGCCCAGGAAGGCGGTGGGCCGCAGGGCCACCCACCACACCGACACCACCGCGACCACCACCACCGCGAAGGCGATGTTCGCCGGCCGGCGCAGGCTCTGGAGGAGGTCACGGCTCAGGGGCTCGGCGGTCTTCCCGGCGCGCTGCTCCGCGGCCGGGACGGCGCGTTGGTCCGGGTGGTGGTCCCGGGGGCTCGGACGCGTCTTGCGGCCGTCGCCCTCCGCGCCCGGGCCCGGGGCGCTTGGCGCGGGTCGCTCGAGGGCAGGGGTGGCGGGAGCTCGGAAGGGATCGAGGAGGGCGCCGAGCTCCCCCAGAGCCGCCAGCGTCATGCCCAGCTGGCGGAGCGGAGCCAACCGATCGCCGTGGGGCACGTCGGGGGAGGAGCTCTTCACAGGGCGTCCATGCTAGCGGGGCGCGGCCGGGCTGGCCGTGGGCCATCCACGGTGCGAGCGCCTAACAGGTGGTGGGCGGGCCCTTGGCGGTGCACGTTCGCAGCGTGAGGTACTCGGAGGCGAGCTTCAGGCCGTCCGCGCTCGACGACGTCGCCCCCGTCACCGCGGGTTGGGCGACAACCTGCAGAGAGTAGGTGTCCGTCCCATTGTTGCGGACCTTTCCCGTCAGGTTCGCGGTGCAGTTTGGGTGCACCCCGGCCAGCAGGGTGCAGGTGCCGTATCCAAGGTAGTTTCCGGTAGCGATCGTCGTGTCGTGGAGCGTTACGTAGACGACGTTGCCGACGATCGCTTCGGTGCAGGAGGTGAGGGTCACGGTCACCGCGGTGATGGGGCTCCCGGTCGTGCCCACCGTCACCGACCCGGGGGCGCAGGTCGGCACCGTGGCGGTCACGGTGCCGAGGGTGTGGCTGGAGGTCGACAGGTTCGCGGCGCGACCGACCACGGCCGTCCCCGCCGCCAGCACCGCGGCGGCGGCGAGGAACCGAAGCAGGGTGCGGGTCCTGGACATCTCTCTCATTTCGCCTCGGAGGAATACCGGCGGGTCCTGCGGTCGTCGGACAGCGGGACCCGCCGGTGGGAGCGAAGCGAGGTTATCAGCCGCCCAGCACGACCGCCACGCCGGTCACCGAGGCCGCGCTGACGGCGGTGAAGGCGGAGGTGGTGAAGGTCGTGCCGCTGGCCGGCGTGGTCCCGGTGGCCTCAACCAGCGAGGCGCCGCTGGTCTGGTAGAGGGTGATCCGGTACGGCACGTTGTTGCAGGTGCTGGCCAGCCCGGTCACGGTCACGCTGACCGTGGTGTAACCGGTCCCGCTCGTGTAGCTGAGCGGTGCGTAGGCGGCGTTGATGGCGGTGGACTGGCACGACGCGACGGCCACGGTTCCGGCGCCGAGACTGTTGCTGGTGACGGTCAGGCTGGCTGCCAGGGCGTAGATGCCGCTGAAGGCAAGGACCCCCGCCACGATGGCTCCGACAACTCTCTTCATTGGTTATTCGCTCCGGTGTTGGTGAGGTTTTGGGTGATGATCTGAGGCTGGCGCGCCTGCGTCACTGGCTCAGGCGGGCCACCCGCACATAGTGCATCTGCACCATTTGGCCCGCCCGAGACGTCAGCGGCCCGCTTTGCGGCCGTTACACGGTCAGCACTCCGATCACATCGGTCACGCCTCGATCACCTGGACGTCGGAAACGGCAGCCGCCATCGGGTCCGGGGAATGGGGCTGCCCGGCCGTCTCGCGAGCGGACACAGAACGGGCCCCGCGGTCCGGGGACCGCGAGGCCCGTGAAAGGGGCGATGGTGAGGGCTATCAGCCGCCGATGACGACCGAGACCCCGGTGATCAAGGAGGCATTGGCCGCCGAGGGAAGGGTGACGGTGTAGGTGGTGTTGGTCGTGTTCACGAGACCGCTCAGCGTGCCGGTGGCCTCGTCGCCGGTCACGCCCGTGAGGGTCACCCGGTAGGCGAGGGTGTTGCAGGCGGCCCAGGTCGGTGTGGCCTGGGTGTCCTTGATGACTACGGTGGTGACGGTGTAGCCGGGAATGGAGGACGAGTAGACCGGGGTCCCGTAGGACACCACGAGGCTGTCCGCAGTGCAGGAGGAGACCACCGCCGACCCCGCACCGAGGGTGTTGCTGGTCACGCTGAGGCTCGCCGCCAGGGCGTAGATGCCGCTGAAGGCAAGAATGCCCGCCACAGCGGCCCCGATGATCCTCTTCATGTCGTTCCTCACTCCTCGACCCTGCGGTTCGCAGGGGGTGAACCATGGTCTGGCGCGCCTGCCCGTCGGGGCAGGTGCTTCACCCGGCCATAGTGCATCTGCACCATTTGGCGCCTACAGAGCGTCAGAGGCTCGCTTCGCCGCCGTCACCAATCCACCATGCCGGTGACGGCGGTCACGCCCCGGTCAAACGAATCTCAGACCGTCGCGCCTGCGATGCGATCGTGGCGATCGCTCCGATCGTGGCGCACCCGCCCGGGAAGGGCGTCCGTGGCATCCGGGTCAGCCGACTGCCGGAGCCCCTACCCGCCGAGTACCAGCGAGACCCCGGTCACGGCCGAGACGGCAGGAGGCGAAGCGAAACCGGTCGCGGGGGAGAAACTGGTCTGACCGCTCGGCACGACGCCGGTCAGCTCGCCGAGAGAGCTGCCACCGGCTCCGAGCAGGGTCACCCGATAGGTCTGTCCGGCGCACGCCGCGAGGTCGGGGGTGGGCGCGGTGTCGCTGACGGTCACGTCGGTGACGGCGTAGCCGCCCGCGGACGGGGAGTAGGCCGTGGCATAGCTCACCAGCAGGGTGTCGGGGGTGCACGCGGACACCGCCTGCTGCCCGCTGCCCAGGCTCTGCCCGGCGGTGGTGAGACCGGCGGCCAGCGCCTGCCCGGCGCCGAGCGCCACCACTCCCGCGATGATCGCTCCAAGCACCCGAAATGCTTTTATCACGCCTCTCATCCTGCCCCCCTTCCCGCCGCGCCACGAGATGCAGGTGGTCGAGAGTTGCCTAGTGCCGCTGCACCGGGGCCGGCGGGATGCAGCCCGCAGCTTACCTATCCCGCGTCCTCCTCGGCGAGGATCCGGTAGAGCGCCTTGCGGGTCTCGGAGAGGAGCTGGCGGGCCTTGGCGATCTGTGCTTGGCTGCCGGCCTGGCCGACCTGTACGGTGGCCGCACCGACAGCGGCCACGATCTCGAAGAGCGACCGGGCCTCCTGGTCGAGGGAGTCGGCGAGGCTGGCCCACGGGGCCGCGAGCTCCTCGGGGTGCTCGTCGGCGTAGGTGCGTCCGGCATCCGTCAGGCGCAGCTCCCGCCGTCCGCCGTCCTCGACGCCCTCGATCAGACCCTCATCCTCGAGCAGCTGGAGCGCCGGATACACCGACCCGGCGCTCGGCCGCCAGAACCCATCGCTGCGCCTCTCGATCTCCTGGATGATCTGGTAGCCGTTGCGCGGCTGCTCCCGCAGCAGGGCAAGGATGGCGGCGCGCACGTCGCCGCGGCGCGCCCGCGGCCCCCGGCCCGGGCTCGGGCCGAAGAAGCTGTTGAAGAGGGGAGAGCGTGGGCCGCGGGGCCCACCGAAGCCGCCCCGGTGGCGGCCCCGAGCGAAGGGGGGCGGGACCTCCTCGGAAGAGGGGTCGAAGTCGGAGTGGCCGCGTGCGCGCGCAGTGAGGCGGCGGGCGGCACGTGCCCACGGCTCTCCTCCGAACTGGGAGAACCAATCTGCGGCGGTGGGAGAATTCATGACGGGTGGCCTCGGGTGAGGGGCGATTGCGATATGCCAAAGATATATCGCGATAGCTCATAACGCAAGTGCCGGGTCGCCGGCGCCGCCGTCAGCGAAGCGGCTACCCGAAGAGCGATCGCCAGCCGGGCGTCCGGAGAGGGGATGACGGCATCGCGCCCAGCTCTTCTCGGATGCGACGAGCGTCCACCGCTATGGCCGCCGCGGCAGCCGCCGCGTGGGGAGAGGGCCCGGAGCCGCGGAGGGCCTCGAGCACCGCCTCGTACCGACCATCCTGGTCGGCGCTGAGGAGCTCTCCCCGGGGCGTGGCCGCTCCGGTCTCGCCACCGACCTGGTCGGGCGGCCACCAGCTCTCCATCTCGACCGCGACCTGGGTGAGCAGCCGGGCGAGTGCCTCGGCGGCGGGCGCGGGGAGGTCCCAGCTCGCCCCGGCCTCGGCGGCCGTGCGCGCGATGCCGCGCACCTGCCGCTCGACCATCTCGAGGACCGGGATCGCCGCGTGCAGGTCTTCCACCGCCTGACGTTGCCGCCGCCCCGCGGGGTGCCATCGCCAGGATTCCTCCGCGTTGCTGACCGCCCGGGCGGCCGCCGTGACCTGGTCGCTCAGCAGGCGGGCGGCGCCGAGAAGCGAGTCGGGGCCCTCGGGCAGAGGGGTCGCGGCCGCGTCTCCGGGTGGCGAGGGCAGCGCGGGGTCTGCCAGCGACGTGCCGGTGGCGACCCCGGCCCGCTCCACCCAGGCGGCGACGCCCCGCACCAGCGATGCCAGCCCCTCGGCGAGGGAACGGACCCGCGCGTTGGCCTCCCCGAGGTGGATCCTTGGAAAGACGGCCAGGTTCACCAGGATGCCGCACGCCGCGCCGATCGCCGTGTCGACCACCCGGTCGAGACCGTACCCGCCGGTGGTGGCGCCGAGCACCAGCACCAGCAATGCGCTGATGGGGACCTGGATCGACCCCTGCGTGCCCAGGCGCATCGCCCGGCCCACCAGCAGAGAGACGAAGATCACGACCGCGATCGACCAGGTGTTGATGCCAGCCAGATGGGCAAAGACGCCGGCAACCAGCACGCCGACCATCACGCCAGCCACCCGCTGGAGCCCGCGCGCTACCGACTGCCAGATGGTCACCTGGACGGTCAGCACCGCCGCGAGCGGGGCAAAGACGGGGATCTGGTTGCCAAGCAGGTTGGCGGCGACGAACCAGGAGAAGCCGGAGGCGACCCCTGCTTTGAGCGCCAGGAGGAGGGGGCCCTCCAGCCGGTCGCGGAGCAATCCCAGGGCGTCGGCGAGCTGACCGCTGCGGGAGTCTGTGCGCTTCACGGCGCCCATGTTGGCGTCACGGCTTCTCCGGGCGGCCGGGCCGGGCGGCAGGGCCGTGCCTCCGGTGGCGGCGACGCTGCCGCGACCGGCTCAGCTGTTGCGACGCCAGAGGATGTTGGCGCCGATCGCGGAGACCACCGCGAGGCCCGCGAAGAGCAGGCCGTGTTTGAGCTGGATCTTGGCCGGGGAGCCGGCCAGGAAGGTGGTCTTCTGGGTGAAATAGAAGATTGCCAGGGCGAGGCAGATGACGGCGATCGCGATCAGCACCGCCGCGAGGGTGCGGTTGCGGGCGTGGCCGGTGTCGGGCATCGAGGTGGTCTCCCCCGTGGTGCTAGTGGAGCAGGATGAGGCCGAGCGCTCCCAACCCGGCGCAGTAATACGCATACGGGTCGAGGCGGCCGACACGGAAGTATCGGACAAGGAAGCGGGCGCTGGCATAGGCGGTGAGGCCCGCCGCCACCCCGCCGACGAGCATGGGCCCGAGGTTGGCGGTGCCTCCGAGCGACGGGACCTCCAGGAGCCCGGCGGCCAGGATGATGGGGGTGGCGAGGAGGAAGGAGAAACGGACCGCCTCCTCATGGCGGAGCCCGCCGATCAGCCCACCGGCCATGGTCGAGCCCGAGCGCGACATCCCGGGGAAGAGGGCGACGATCTGGCAGGCGCCGATCAGCGCGGCGCGGCCAAAGCCCATCTCCTCGATGCCACGGAACTGCTTCGCCTCCGCCGCCGGGTCACGCTGGGCGATGCCGGCCCGGCGCTCGGTCCGCCGGCGGAGCATCTCCGCCCCGAGGAGCATGGCGCCGTTGACGATCAGCAGCCCGGCGGCGAGCCGCGGGTTGCCGAAGTTGGCCTGCAGCGGCTTCTGGAAGATGAACCCGACCAGCCCCGCGGGGATGGTGCCGACCACCAGCAGCCAGGCCAGGCGGTCGTCTCCGCCCCTCACCTTGCCGGTGACGGCGCTGCGGACAAACCCGGCCACGATCCGGCCCCACTGGCGCCAGTAGAGGGCGATCAGGGCGGTGGCGGTTCCGATGTGGAGCAGCACCAGGAAGGGGAGGAAGTCCGCGTCGCTCTCCCGGACGCCGATGCCGAGGAGCGGCGGCACCACCACCGCGTGGCCCAGCGAGGAGACCGGGAACAGCTCGCTCCCGCCCTGGAGGATCCCGAAGAAGAGCGCGATCGGAAGGGTGATGCCCACAGCCTTCGGAGACTACCAGGGTCGGGGCCGGAGCCCCGAGACGGCCCGGCTGCCAGGCCGTTGGGCTGCCGCGGTTCGAGGCTCGGCCGGCGCCTCGTGGCGCGTGGTGCGTCCGCGCGGGAGGGGTACCATGGGGCGCCAACGAAAGGGCCACAGCGTGACCTTCACGTGGTTCCACAGAGAAGGTCGCGGAGGCGGGAGATGAGGGCGAGGTACGTCATCGTGCTGGGATCGGCGGTCCTGGCGGTGCTCGCGTCCGGCTGCGGCAACGCGACGACGTCGTCCTCGTCCAGTTCGGGGGTCCCGCACGTCGCGCCGGCGACGACGGCCCAGGTCGCCCAGTCGTACAAGGCAGCCACCGCAGCCGTCGACTCGGCGTATCTCACGTGGAAGGCCGACCGCGTGGCCGCGGGGGGTAACGTCCTCACGCTCACCTCACAGGCATCCGCGTATGCGTCAGTGCTGACCACCTTCGACAACACCATTCAGGGGATTGGTGCCACAGGCAAGGCGGCCACCGACATCGCCACCTTGATCGCCGACGACAACGCGGTCATCTCGGACCTCAACTCGCTCACCTCTCAGAGTGCCAGTACCGAGGCGGCGTGGGATGCCAAGGGCGTAGCGGATGGCACCGCGGCGATCGCGCAGGGAGACGTCGTCCGCGCCGACCTGGGGCTGCCCCCGAGCTGATCACCGCCGCCGCGGCGTCGCCGTGACGTCAGTGATGAAAGCGGGCGCGGTCGGGATGCTGCGGCAGGCGTGAGCTGAGCTTGTCGAGCTGGGCGACCTCGCGTCGGAGGTCGGCGATCAGCAGGTCGGCCAGGTCGCGCGACATCCCGTTGCGCACGACCACGCGCAGCACGTTGGTGCCCTCGAGGTTGGCGGGAAAGCTGTAGGCGGGCACCTGCCAGCCGCGCTTGCGCAGACCGTCGGAGACGTCGTACACCGAGTAGCGTTCCACCTCCGGCTTGAGCTCAAAGGCAAACACGGGAAGCTCGCTGCCATCGGTGAGCAGCTGGAAGGGACCGATCCGCGCGACGGCCGCGGCGATGTGCTGGGCCGTGTCCAGCCCCGCCTGCTGCACCCGCCGGTAGCCCTCGAAGCCGAGCCGGATGAGGTTGTAGTACTGGGCGATGACCTGAGCGCCGGGCCGCGAGAAGTTGAGCGCGAAGGTGGGCATGCTGCCCCCCAGGTAGTTGACCCGGAAGACCAGCTGCTCGGGCAGGGCACCGCGGTCGCGCCAGAGCACCCATCCGACGCCCGGGTAGACCAGCCCGTACTTGTGGCCGGAGGCGTTGATCGACACCACCCGGGGGATGCGGAAGTCCCATTCGAGATCAGGTTGCACGAACGGTGCCACGAATCCGCCCGAGGCGGCGTCGACGTGCACCGGGATGTCCGGGCCTCCTTCCCGGTGCAACCCGTCGAGCGCCGCGGCGATCTCGGCCACCGGCTCGTAGCTGCCGTCCTGGGTGGAGCCCAGCACCGCGACGATGCCGATGGTGTTCTCGTCGCAGAGCTTGACCGCCTCGCGACCGGTGAGGTGCCTCCGGTCTCCCTCCATGGGCACATAGCGCGGTTCCACGTCCCAGTAGCGGCAGTACTTCTCCCAGCAGACCTGGACGTTGATCCCCATCACCATGTTGGGCCGGTCGGAGGCGACGCCGGCGGCGCGGCGAGCCTCCCGCCAGCGCCACTTGAGCGCCATCCCGGCGAGCATCGCCGCCTCGCTCGATCCGGTGGTCGAGCAGCCGACGGCTTTCTCATGGGGCTGCGCGTGCCAGAGCTCCGCCAGGATGTGAACGCAGCGGCGCTCGATCTCGGCGGTCTGGGGGTATTCGTCCTTGTCGATGACGTTCTTGTCCGCCGCCTCCGCCATCAGGCGTGCGGCCTGCGGCTCCATCCACGTGGTCACGAAGGTCGCCAGGTTCAGCCGGGCATTGCCGTCCAGCATCAGCTCGTCGTGGATGATCTGGTAGGCAACATCGGGGTCCATCGGCTCCCTGGGGATGCGCAGCTTGGGCACCCCGGTGCGGGTCGCGCCGCTGGCATAGAGAGGGTTGATCTCCAGGTTCGCGTCGCTGGGCTCGTGGTGGTGCAGTGGCAACGTGGTTCCCTCCCTTCTGGTTGTCTGTCAGGGCGTGGGCTCGTCGGGCGCTTGCACGGCCGTGGTGAACAGCCCGCGCGAGAGGACGTCGAGGTTGGCGGCGGTGCGCCGGCGCACGACCTCGGGGGCGTACGCGGGCTCACCGATGTGGCGCTGCATCACCGGCTCCATCAGCAGGGGACCGAGAACGATCGAGAGCACTTGGAAGGGGCGCCACTCGGGATCGGAGTCGGCCCGGATGCCTCCGGCTCGCTCGAGCAGCTCGAGTCCGCGCCGCGTCGCCGCCACCATGTCGTCGAAGATCGTCGTCCCCGCCGGGGTCTCATCGAGGAGGCAGCGGCGCAGGTACTGCCGGATGTCGGCGTTGGGCCCCAGGACGTCGGAGAAGACGTTGGCCATCGCCCGGGACAGCCGGTCCGCGGGGAGGTCCTTGGGGAGGGCGTCGAACCGTTCGAGGAAGACGGCCAGCACCGACTCGTCCACGGCCGCGCGCAGCCCGTCCTTGGAGCCGAAGTGGTGGATGACCAGGCCGGGGGAGACTCCGGCGGCCTGGGCGACGGTCCGGAGCGAGACGCCGAAGCCGGCGGTGCCGAAGAGCCCGAGGGCGGCCTCGCGGATCTTTGCCCGCGCGCTCAGATCGGAGTCCTGGACGGTGGGGGAGCGCATGCTCACGACCCAATCCTACCGTATAGCGGTTTGCTCTGCCGATCATCTGGTGATATAGTCGTATCTTAGATTGAACAATCATTCAACCTCCGCCGCCCCCCAGGCCGGCCCCCAGGCGAGAGGCACTGCCCCCAACCGGTCAGGCGGCCGCAGCCCATGGGCGCCGCTCACGGTGCTCTGCGTGGCCGTGCTGATGGTCAACCTCGACAACACCATCCTGAACGTGGCCCTGCCCACCCTGGTGGAGAAGCTGCGGGCGACCACCGATCAGCTCCAGTGGATCGTCGATGCCTACTCGATGGTGTTCGGTGGGCTGCTGCTCGTGGCCGGCAGCCTGGCCGACCGCTTCGGGCGCAAGCGGCTCTTCCTCTGCGGCCTGGTCGTCTTCGGGGGCGGCTCCCTCGGTGCCGCCTTCTCGGGGAGCGTCGATCCCCTCATCGCGTGGCGGGCGCTGATGGGGGCCGGTGCGGCCATGACCATCCCGTCGGGCCTCTCGATCGTCAACGACATGTTCCGCGACCCCGCCGAGCGGGCCCGGGCGGTCGGCATGTGGGCGGGGACCATCGGGCTCGGGATCGCCATCGGGCCGGTCGCGGGCGGGCTGCTCCTTGCCCACTTCTGGTGGGGGTCGGTGTTCCTGGTGAACGTCCCGGTGGTCGCGGCCGGTCTGGTGGGGACGCTGCTGCTGGTCCCCGAGTCGCGGAGCGCGAACCCCCGGCGCGCCGACCCGACCGGTGCCCTGCTCTCGATCGGCGGACTGGGCGGCATTCTCTGGGCCATCATCGAGGGCCCGGCCCACGGATGGTCGTCGCCGGAGGTCATCGCCGCGCTCACCGGCGGGGTCGCCCTCTTTGCCGGCTTCGTGGCCTGGGAGTGGCACTCCGACCACCCCATGCTCCCTCTCCGGTACTTCCGCTCCCGGCGCTTCAGCATCGCCCTGTCGGCGTTGGGGCTGGGGGTCTTCGCCCTGCTGGGCGGCCTCTTCCTCCAGACTCAGTTCCTCCAGTTCTTCCTCGGCTACTCGCCGCTCGGCGCCGGGCTGCGCATCCTGCCCCTCGCCGCATTGCTGGCCCTCGCAGCGCTCGCGTCCTCCCGGCTGGTCCGGCGGGTCGGGAGCAAGCTCATCGTCGCCGCCGGGCTGCTGCTGATCACCGGCGGTCTGGCCCAGAACGCCGCGGTGGCGACCCCGACGGTGACCTACCTGCTCGCCCTTCCCGGGATGCTCATGATCGGATTGGGGGCGGGCCTGCTCATCCCCGCCGCCACGGATTCCGTCCTCGGGGCCCTCGGTCAGGAGGACGCGGCGGTCGGGTCCGCCGCCAACAGCACCGCGCTCCAGGTCGGTGGGGCCCTTGGCGTGGCCGTGATCGGCAGCGTCCTCTCGACCCGCTACCAGAGCGCCATGGCCCCCCTGCTCGCGGGCCGGCAGGTCCCCGCGGTGGCGGCCCAGGCGATCCTCGGCTCGCTCGGTGGGGCGCTGGCAGTCGCGCGAGAGGTCGGTGGACCGCTCGGCGCGGGCCTGACGGCGGTTGCCCGGAGCAGCTTCGAGATGGGCACCAGGGCGGCCCTGAGCGCCGCGATCGGGGTCACCGGGGCGGGGGTGCTGCTGGTGCTCGCCGGCCTGCCGTCGAGGAGCCCGGAAGAGCGATGAGGGGTGCGCCGGCTGCCGGCGCACCCCTCACCCGGTGGCTGCTGAGTTCAGCTCAGAGGAGCTGCTTGACCAGGTTCTCGATCTGGGTGAGAGATGCCGAGGTGCCATCGGTGAAGACGCCGGCGAAGTTGCCGCCCTGTCCTGCCAGCACGCCCTCCACGGTCAGCCCGGCTGCGGAGTACTGGTATGTGGCGGCCTCGTCCCCCAGGCCCGAGATGGGGGCGAAGTTGATCGTCACGCCCGCCGCCTGCAGGCTCTGCACCTGCTTCTGCTCCTCGGTCGAGAAGTAGCTGGAGGGCAGGCCGCTCGCCAGGGCGATGATGACCACCACGGGCGGGGCGCTGGTCGCGATGTACGAGCACGCGATGCCCGTCGCGCCGCCCGGGAGCGGGGTGGCGCCGGCGGCAGGGGTGACCACGGTGGGAGTTGGAAGGGTCACGCCCAGCGCGCTCCCGACCGTGGAGGCCGAGGGGCAGGAGCCGGTGCTGATCGCGGAGGCCGCGCTCGTCGCCGGTGCCGAGGTCGGGGCCGTCGACCCGGGCGCTGCGGTCGCCGCGCTGGAGCTGGACGATGCCGCGGAGGACGACGACGTCGAGGTGGCGGAGCCGCAGGCCGCGAGCGCCGCCACCGCGACCAGCCCGGTGAGGAGCGATGGGAGAGTGATCCGATGGGACATGGGTGGGGAACCCCCTCTTGCAGGACCGGAGACTAATGACCCGGTCTCATGTGACCATAGGTCCCCCAGGCAGTCATGACAAGTGGCCCACTTGCGCCGGGGCCTGTTGGCCACCGGCCGAGGAGCCCGGGAAACGCGATGAGGGGCGCGCCGGCTGCCGGCGCGCCCCTCACCTCACGGCTGAGGGCAGCTCAGATGAGCTGCTTGACCAGGTTCTCGCACTGGCTGACGGTCGCGCCGCTCAGCATGCTGGTGAAGACGCCCGCCACGGTGTTGCCCTGCTGTGCAATCACGCCCGTCGCGGTGATGCCGTCGGCCGAGTACGTGTACGAGGCCGCCTCGCTTCCCACGCCCGAGATGGGCGTGAAGTTGATGTTGAGCCCTGCCGCCGAATCGGTCTGCTGCTCCGACGACTCCTCGGTGGAGAAGTAGTTGGAGGGCACGCCCGTCGCCTTGACGACGATGATCACCGACTCCCCGACCAGGTAGGTGCACCCATAGCCGGAAGCGCCCGAGGGCAGGCTGCCCGACTCGTCGATGGCCGTCGGGGCAGCGGCCGTCACGCCGAGTGCGCTGCCGACCGTGGACGCGGAGGGGCACTGTCCGGCGCTGGCGGCCGCGGCGCTGCTCGAGGCGGGCGCGGAGGTAGCCCCTGCCGCGCTGGAGCTGGACGAGGCAGCGGAGGACGACGAGGCAGCGGAGGACGACGAGGTCGAGGAGGAGGTGCCGCAGGCGGCGAGCGCGACGACCGCGATCAGTCCCGTGAGCACCGATGGGAGAGCGATCCGATGGGACATGGGAATGGAGACCCCCTTCATGAAGGACCCGGGACGAAAGTCCCAGGACAACGTGGCCTTAGGGTACTGGATTAGTCATGACAAGTGGCGGTACCTGTAGGGCCGCCCGACCTGCCATCCGGGGCACCAAAGTCCCCTATCGGGGCGAGGTCGCGGGCGAGCCGGCCGGCGCTGGGAGTGCCTCGCGGGCGGAGAGGCGCTTCGCCAGCTTGGTGGCGTCCTCGAAGAGAGCCTGGGCGCCCACGATGTTCGCCTCGGCCCCCGAGTTCTCGCTGACCCGGCGACCATCCACACCGTCGCTGACGCGTCCGGCGCGCCGATCGTATACGGACTGGCCCGCGCCGTTGCGGCGGTCAAACCAGGACCGCGCCATGCCGGCGAGCGAGGCGTAGGTGGGTGTCCCGGTGACCTCCGCGACCCGGGTGAGCACATAGACCGCCGACGCCACGTCGTACGGCTGGGTCCGCTCCAGGTCAAAGCCGGACATGACGACGGTCCGGAAGACCAGATCGGCGCTGCGGCAGGCGGTGGTGATCAGATCCTGCCTGCCCAGACGAACCCCGGCATCGGCGAGCACCCCCTCCTGGATGTGCCCCCAGAGATGGGGCATGCCGCGCTCGTCGGTGGAGTTCATGAGCCGGTCGCCGTCGCGGCAGCTGGCCACCTCATCGCTCCAGAGCGCGACCTCATCGATCAGATCCCGGTCGTCCCCACTCTCCAGCAGGGTGAGGGCCGTCCTGATGTGGAGCGCCCTCACATCGGCCGGCACGTCGGTGGCCTCGATGATGTGCGGGAGGCCGCGGTTCAGCGAGTCCTCGATCCGGGCGTCGTCGTCGAAGACCTGCCCGGCGCGGGCCACCGCCAGGAGAGCGCGTGCCTGCCAGAAGGCGCCACCCGCGACCGAGGTGCGCGTCTCATGGTTGGGAGCACCCTCCCAATCGAGGATGAAATTGAGCCAGCGACCGTCGGCGTCCTGCATGGCGAGGACGAAGTCGAGCAGCCCCTCGCACCAGCGCCGCACCCAGGGTGAGGCGGTCGCCTTCCAGAGATCGCAGTAGAGCTCGAGTGCGCGGGCGGCGTCGTCCACGCAGGCGACCCCCTCATAGCCGGCCTGCGCGGCGCGGATGGGCTGGTTCAGCGCGTCCGCGTAGACGGCGACGGCGAGCGCGGCGGGCCCGGCGAAGGGGACGGGTCGTGCGAGCCGCGCGATCTGCCTCAGCACGGGCGCATCTGGTCGACGATCTCGGCCACGGTGAAGTCCGCGGCGGCCAGGCTGCTGTCCGCCGCGCCGTAGTAGACGCGGATCGCTCTCCCCTCCGGATCGAGGTTGACGTGGCCGCAGGTGAAGACGACGTCGTCGAACAGCCCCCGGTGCTCGTAGGGGGTGCTCGGCACCAGGATCGGGTCGGGGGAGCGGGCGATGACCCGGCTGGGGTCATCGGCGTCGAGGAGGAGGCCTCCCAGCGCGTAATGGGTGCTGCGGTCGACCCCGTGGTAGATCTCAAGCCAGCCCTCGGGGACCCGGAAGGGCGTCGCACCCGCGCCGGTCCGGAGCTCGTCCCACATCCCCTGCCGCGGCAGTGCGAGGGGAGCGTGGTCGCCCCAGTGGACGAGGTCGTCGGAGAAGGCGATCCACACCCCGAGCACCCTGCCGAACGACTGTGGCATCGGCCGGGTGAGGGCGGCGTAACGGCCACCGACGCGTCCGGGAAAGAGCACCACGTCCTTCTGATCGGGGAGAAACATCAGGCCGTGCCGATCGAAGGTGCGGAAGTCGCGGGTGGTGAGGCGGCTGGTGCTGATACCGAGACGGCTCACCGAGACATAGGTGATGTGCCAGACGCCGTCGATGAGCGCGGCCCTCGGGTCCTCGCAGCCGTACTCCTCCAACCGGTTCGCCGGCATGACCGAGGGCGCGTCGTCGACGGCGAAATGGATGCCGTCCAGGCTGCGCGCCACGCGCAGGTGCGACATCTGGGTCAGCAGGTCGCTGACGTCGTCGGCGGCGGCCGTGAACCCGCCCGTGAGGTTGCGATAGCGGATGGTCCGGGGATCGCTGAGGTCCAGGCCGGGGAGGTCCCGGGGAAGGAAGACCTCGACCACCCTGGGCAGCGCGCTCTGGGTGTCGAGGAAGGCCATGCCCACGACCTGGTCCGCGGTCAGGCCTGGCCGGAGCGGCTGGAGCTTCGGTTCGGGCCCGCTCAGGTCGAGGGTGAGCGCGTCGGGCGGCGGTTGGACGCCGGTCCGGGGCCGCTCGCCGACCCGGAGCAGGAGGACGACCTCGCCGTCGACCTGGGCGGCGGCGGCGTTGGAGACCGAGACGACCTCCAGGCCGGGGCTCGACGGGCGGACATTCGCAGCGGTGAGGATGGGGTTGTCGGTCAGGCGGCGCCCGATGTCGTGAGGGCCGTGGGGCGCGCGCGTGGCGCTGCGCGGCCTCACATCGGACACGCGCAGTGCGCCCATGAGGTCGAGGAACGCGCGTGCTGACTGCGGCCACGTCGCGTCACGGGCGTAGGCGAACGCGGCATGCTCGAGCGCAGCCTTCGCCGCCGGATCGCCCAGGATGGCGATGACCGCGCGACCGAGCGCGCCCGGGTCGCGGAAATCGACCAGCACACCGCGGCCTTCGCCCAGCGCTTCCGAGGCGTGCATGTAGCGGGTGGAGACCACAGCTTTGCCGGCTCCCAGCGCGTAGGAGAGGGTCCCACTCGTGATCTGGTTGGGATCCAGATACGGGGTGACATAGACGTCGGTGGCGAGGAGCAGGTCGATGATGTCGCGCTGGCTCATGTAGTTGTCGATGAAGGCCACGTGATGGTCCATTCCCAGCGCTCGGGTCTCGGCGATCAAGGAGTTCCGATACTCCTCTCCGTGCGTCCGCAGCAGGTCGGGATGGGTCTGCCCGGCGATCAGGTAGAGGGCATCGGGATACCGAGCCACCACCGCCGGCATCCCCTGGATCATGTACTGGAGTCCCTTGCGGGGGTCGACCAGGCCGAAGGTGGAGATGATCGTTCGGCCGGCCACGCCGAGCTTGCGCTTGAAGCCCTGCCGACCGTGAGGAACGATGACCGGCATCCCATGGGGGATGACCCGCGGTGGCTTGGCGAGCCCGTAGTCGTCGGCCAGCAGCCCGACCGCGGTCGAGGCCATGACCACGATCTCGCCGCTCAGCTCGGAGATGCCCCGCACCGTCGCGCGGATCGACGGCGAGGGTCGGGGGAGGACGGTATGCATGGTGGTCACCACCGGCTTGCGCAGCTCCTCCAGGAAGGGGAGGAAGTGGTCCTCGTAGACGGAGTCGCTCCAGCGGCCGTTGGCGAAGACCGGCTCGGACCACCGCCCGTAGAGGCCGAACTCGTGCTGGACGTTGACCACGTCGGCGTTGGACCCGTTGATGGCCTGGGCGGCCGCGCGGTAGCTCTCCGCGTCACCCTGTCGGATCCGCCAGCGGACCTCGGAAGCGTACTGGCGCAGCACCGCGGGCTCGTCGATGGCGGCGATGCGGCAGGTGGCCGTCGGGTCGGCGGTCCGCACGGCGGCAACCAGGTCGGCGGTGAACGTGGCGATGCCGCACCGTCGGGGGACGGAGGAAGAGACGAACGCGATCCGGATACCTGGTACCCGGCGGCCGCTCACGCCGGTGATTGACTTCGGCTCATGGCGTGCTTGCCGCGCGTCTACGCATCAGCACAGGGGGTCGCAGATTGCGCGGTCAGGGCACTTATGGTGACGGTCGCCATCGACCCATCATATGCCTACGTCTCCAAGGGCGGCGGAATGGGATGAATGCGACGGACGATGCATTCTGGCATCGCGGCGGGGAATCCTTGCTCTGAGCCGATTGGTATCCTCCGCGCCATGACACGGCGTTACGTCGTTTTCGGCCCCGGTGCGGTCGGCGGAGTGATGGCGGCTCTGCTCGACCGGGCCGGGTTGGAGGTGGCGGTCATCGCACGCGGCGCGCATCTCGCCGCCATCCGGGAGCGAGGGCTGACCCTGCGCACCCCGGACATGGAAGCCACCGTTCGCGTGCCGGCCGCAGAGCATGCCTCCGAGATCGAGTGGCGCGAGGACGACGTGGTGCTGCTCGCGGTGAAGTCGCAGGACACGGAGGCAGCCCTTCGCGACCTCACCGCTGCTGCCGCGCCGTCGCTCACCGTCGTCTGTGCACAGAACGGCGTCGCCAACGAGCGAGAGGCACTCCGGCGGTTCGAGAACACGCTCGGCGTGTGGGTGATCTGCCCCGCCACGCACCTCGCCCCCGGGGTGGTCGAGGCGGACTCGTCGCCCTGCCCCGGGATCATGGACGTGGGGCGCTTTCCGGATGGGGCGGACGGCCTCGTCGAGGAGGTCGCCGCAGCGCTGCGCGCCGCCACGTTCGCCTCGCAGGCGGTGCCCGATGTGATGCGCTGGAAGTACGCGAAGCTGCTCTCCAACCTCGGCAACGCGGTCGAGGCGGTCTGCGGCCCGCAGGCGGAGGACGGCGAGCTGGGCGCGGTGGTGCGTCGCGAAGGCGAGGCGGTGCTCCGCGCCGCCGGGATCGCCCACGCATCGACGGTGGAGGACGCGACCCGCCGCGCCGGCCGCATCACGATCCGCCCGATCGAGGGCCGGAGACGGATCGGGGGCTCCTCGTGGCAGAGCCTGACGCGGGCGGCTGGCAGCATCGAGGCCGACTACCTCAATGGGGAGGTCGTGCTGCTGGGTCGCCTCCACGGCGTGCCGACGCCGGCCAACGCTCTCCTCCAGGGAATCGCCAACCGGATGGCGCGGCAGCGGCTCGCGCCCGGCTCGACGGGGGAGCACGAGCTCCTCGCGGCGCTGAGGGGGGCCGAGGTCAGCCCGGAAGGGTGACCTGGATCGCGGTACCCAGCCCCACGGTGCTCTCCGCCACGACGCTCCCCCCGTGGGCCTCGACGAGATCTCGCACGATGGCCAGTCCCAGCCCGGAGCCGGTGGAGGTCGGCCCCTTGACGAACCTCTCGAAGACGCGGGGCAGGAGCTCCGGGGGGATGCCCTCGCCGTCGTCCCGAACGGTGATCCGCACCCCGCCTGGGGTCGGGCTCGCCTCCACCCGCACGGTTCCGCCGGTCGCGGTGTGGGCGAGCGCGTTGGCGATCAGGTTGCCGAGAACGCGGCGGAGCTGGGCGGGATCCGCGCTCAGCACGGGAAGCTCGGGGGCCAGACGGCAGTCGAGTCGCACCGCCGCGCTCGCCGCCTCGGTGCGGAACGCCTCGATGGTCTCGTTGACGAGCAGGTCGACGTCCACCGGCTCGAGGTCGGGATGCAGCGCTCCTGCCTCCGAGAGGGAGAGGGTGCGGAGGTCGTCCGCCAGCGACTCGAGAGCGCGTGTGGCGGCGACGATCGGGGCGATGTGCTCCTCGTCCGGGGGGTTGACCCCGTCGGCGATGGCCTCAGCCTGGCTGCGGATGACGGTGAGCGGGGTGCGCAGCTCGTGCGTGATGTCGGCGAGGACGGATCGGCGCCGCGCCTCCTCCGCTTCGAGGCGGGTGCTCATCGCGTTGAATGCCCGAGCGAGCGAGCGGACCTCTCGGGGCCCCCGGATCGGCACCCTGGCCGAGTAATCGCCGTCCTCGACCTGGCGGGCGGCGCGGATCAGGTCGCCGACCGGGGGTGCGACCCGGCGCAGGGTGACGCCGATCCCCACCGCGGCGATGACGCAGAGCCCCAGGGCGGCTGTGGTGACCACCTTGGTGACGCCCGAGGAGCTGACCAGACCGAAGGCGTTGAGGGAGAGCCAGACCAGCGCGGAGAACCCGGCCACCAGCACCAGCAGGCCACAGCCGGCGCAGCAGCCGGCACGGCGCGCCATGCGTGCCGCGTCCCTCGGGGCGCCGTGAGGGTGCTCAGGCGGAAAGGGCGTGTCCGCCGGCCACCAGGGGGGGCGGTGACCCCGGCTGCCGCCGCGACCCCGTCCGCCACCGCGACCATCCCGCCCGCGACCCGGCCCGTCGCTGGGCGGAGGGCTGGTCACCGCGGCCCCTCGGCGACCCGGTAGCCCACGCCGAACACGGTCTGGAGCAGGCGCGGGGCTCGCGGGTCGCGCTCGATCTTGCGCCGGATGTTCTTGATGTGCGCGTCGATGGCGCGCTCGTAGGAGGGGATGGCGACGCCGTGAACGGCGTCGAGGAGCTGCGCCCGGGTGAAGATGCGGCCGGGCTGGCGGGCCATGTGGAGCAGCAGCTGGAACTCGGTCGGGGTGAGCGTCACCTGCCGGCCGTCGACCGCCGTCTCCATCCGCGGCACGTCGAGGGTCAGGACGTCGCCCACCCGCACCACGTCCTCATCGGCGCGGGCTCCGCTCGTGCGCCGGAGCACGGCGCGGACCCGCGCCACCATCTCCCGGGCGCTGAAGGGCTTGGTCACGTAGTCGTCCGCGCCCAGTTCGAGGCCGGCGACCCGATCGGACTCCTCGGTGCGGGCGGTCAGCATGATGATCGGCACGTCGCCGTCGCGGCGGAGGGCGCGGGCGACGTCCAGGCCGTCGAGCCTGGGGAGGGACAGATCGAGGATCACCAGGTCGGGGTGGCTGCGGCGGGCGACCTGCAGGGCCTGCTCCCCGTCCCCGGCGGTGAGGACCTGGAAGCCGGCGCGCTCCAGGTAGTCCCGGACCAGCCGCACGATGTCCGGCTGGTCGTCGACGACGAGCACCGTGGTCATCGCGCGCATCGTAGGGGGTGCGCACGGAGTGCGGGCCGACTTCGACCGCCGCCGGAGGGGGGTCGGCGGAGGCTGACGGCAGCGCCCGTGGTGGGCGGATCCGCGGGCCGGGGGGAGGTGGGGGAGATCACGGTTGAGATCACTGTGACGGCTGGATGTGAGGGCCGTGTGAGCGCCGTGGGGAGGGGCGGGCCGGGCGTCCCCTGCCCGCGGATGTCCGAGGGCGGTGCTTGACCCGCGAGTGGCGATCTGCCAGCGTTGATCCTCAACCAGAGCCTGCGGCCCGGTCGCGGATCCGAGAGCCCATGACCGACCACCGCCGGCGAGAGCATGTCCTGAAGGAGGGCTCAGCAGTGGCCAAGTTCTTGCTTGCCTATCACGGTGGCGGGATGCCGGAGTCGCAGGAGGAGCAGGCCAAGGTGATGGCCGCCTGGGGCGCCTGGTTCCAGAGCGCCGGCGGAGCCCTCAAGGACCCGGGGAACCCGATCGGCCACGCCAGCACCATCGCAGCCGATGGCTCCGTGTCGCATGGCGGCGGGGCCAATCCTGTGAGCGGCTACAGCCTCCTGGAGGCGGAGAGCATGGACGCCGCCGTGGCCATCGCCAAGGGATGCCCGGTCCTCCAGGGCGGCGCGAGCATCGAGGTGGCGGAAACCTACGACGTCATGTGATGACCGTGGTGACGGTCAGGGGACACCCTCGGGCGCCCTCTGACCGTCCGCGGCGGGCGGACCGCACGGGTGCGGAGCTCGGGCGTGCCGGCGCCGTCAGGGCAGGGCGAGCAGCCAGATCGCGGCAAGCAGGCCGGCGGCGGGGGCCAGCAGGGGGAAGGGCCGCGGATGAGGGCGCAGTGCCAGCACCACCGACACGGCGACCAGCGGCAGCGCCCCGAGGAGCACGACCGGTACCGGCTGGCCCAACGCCGGCGCCGCGGCGGTGGCGGCGACCCCGGTGAGGGCCCCCATCCCGAGGCTGAGGCGGCGCGACCACGTCGGTCCGAGCCGGACCGCCAAGCCCGCCGCTCCGCCACGCCGATCCCCCTCGATGTCGGGCAGGGAGTTGGCGAGCTGGAGGTTCAGCGCCAGCGCCAGGGCGAGCGGGGGTGCGGCGACGGCAACAGGCAAGGTCAGATGCTGAACCGCCGCGCCGGCGGTGAGCGGCAGGCAGGCAAACCCCACCCAGTAGGGCAGCCACGAGAGCGCCCCGCGTTTGAGCCCCAGGTCGTAGCCGATGCCCGCCGCCGCGCAGGCGGCTGCCAGCGGCAGGGTGGGGAGGGGGAACGTCGCCGCCATCCCCAGGGCGACGGCGAACCCGGCGACCGCCGTGGCTCCGGCCACGGTGGGGCTCAGGACTCCGCTGGCGAGCGGCTTCTCCGGCTTGGCAAGGCGGTCGAGGTCACGATCGCAGAGGTCGTTGAGGGCGCCGATCGCGAACTGGATCGGCAGCATGATCCCGACCAGGCGCAGGGCGGTGACCGTGTCCGGCAGCCGGTGGCGCGCGGCTGCTGCGGCCGCCACGAAGCAGGCGGTCACGAGCAGCGAGGGGCCTGGATGGAGCAGGGCCGCGGCCGCCTTGAGGGTGGAGAGTCGGGTACCGCCGGGGCCGGCCCTCTCCACCGACGGGCTCACACGGGAGAGGCCCGCGCCCTCATCGCCACGTTCCAATCTTCAGCGACCTCCCTCCGGGGCACACACCTGGTCCAGTGAGGCCTCGCCGCCCAGGGGGGAGGGGCAGGCTCCCATCAGCCCTCACCCACCCGGTTAGGCTACCCCAATGGGTCCGGCACCGCCGCTGCCCCACCCGGATTGGGGCGAGAACAGCGTCACCATCCCCGCCGCGTACTTCGAGGAGGGGCGCCTGCCGGCCGTGTGCGTCGTGACCGGGGCGCCGGCCACCTCCAACGTCCGTCGCCGCTTCAGCACCACGCCGAGCTGGGTCGGTTGGCTCTTCCTCCTCAGCTGGCTGGGGTGGCTGATCGCCGTGCTCGCCACCCGCCGCAGCGCCGCCGGCGACCTCCCGGTGTGCGCCGCCGTCGCCGGTCGTGTCCGCCGCCTGCACGCCGAGGCGCTCCAATTCGCCGCCCTCGGCGTTGTGGCATGGATCGCCGTCATCCCTGCGGGCATAGGTCTCGCCGGACGGCCGCTCGTCATCCCCGCATCTCTCGTCCTCTTTGGAATCGGTCTGCTGTCCATGGTCGGGGTGGGCGCGGCCACCTCGCGAGAGGCGGCGACCCTCGGCATCCGCGGCCGTGTGGTCGAGGACGGCTTCGGCGAGCGGTGGGTGCAGCTGCGCGGCGTGCACCCGGCCTTCTCCCGGGCGCTGGCGATCCGCCTCGGCCGCTGATCGCCGGGCGCCCGACCTGGTCGACCTCCCTCTACTGAGGTCGGACTCACTTCTCCAGGAGCCGGGAGCGGGTGCCGGTCAACCCTGCTCCAGCACCAGCTGGGTCGCCGCCGAGGTGGTGGTCAGCCCACCCCCGGTGAACCACGGAAGGGGGACCACGGCTTGGTAGTTGTAGCCGACGACCACCTGGACGATGTCCGCCCCGCTGGACCCGGCGGGGATGAGGCAGTCGGTTCCCATCGGGTAGGTGACGCTGGTGTTCGTCATCTCATCGGCGGCCACGCTCCAGGCCGCGCAGAGCTGCTGGCCGGAGCTGGTCAGGTAGTAGTAGCGGATGCTGATGCAGCCGGTGCCCGGGGTGAGGGTCGCCAGGTCAGCCGGGCTGGGCGGCCACACGCTATCCGAATCGGGGCAGTCCTTGTTGAGGATGTTGGCGTCCGCGGCGGCGGAGATCGCCACCTGCTCGATGGTCCCCGCGGCCGGGGTGGCCAGGTTGGTCCAGCAGGCAGTGCCCACGTAAGGCCCGACCGTGCTGACCCCCGCCCCGCTCGTGGGGCAGACCTCCACCGAGGCTGCCCGCACCGCCATCCGAGCCGCATTCTCGACCGACAGCCGGGAGGCGAAGTAGCCCCCGAAGTCGATGCCCCCGAAGACCACCGCCAGCAGCACGGGGAGCACCATGGCCAGCTCGACCATCGACTGGCCACGCCGCCGGGCGTTCGATCGGGTCGCTCTCACGGCGCGACCTCCATGGAGTAGCTCCGGGTCATGAGCGGCGTGATGTGCAGCCCACTCATGAGCACGACCACGGGGTTCCCGGTGGCGCTCTGGGCGACCGCGACGATGACCTCCACATAGACCGGCGTCGAGGTCGATGAGGTGGCCGTGCAGGTGCCGCTGTTCACGTTGGTGAAGGCCGACGTTGCAGTCTGGTAGTAGGCACAGGCGGCGGTTCCCGACGCGTTGCTCGCGTAATAGGCGATCGTCATGCAGCTGCCGCTGGCGTTCGTCGGCGTGGCCGGGGACGCGGGCGACCCGGCGAGCGCGGGCGGGCTGGCCGAGCCGCTCCAGAGGCAGTTGTAGTTGGCGAGCGTGACGCCGCCCGCCGACGCGTTCACGCTGTTGGCCTCCGCCTGGATGACGCCCTGGATGGTGCTCGCCGAGCAGTTGGTTGCCGTCGCCCCGCCGGTGCAACCGTAGCTGGCCGGGTCGAGACTCGCATACCGGGCCCCGTCCTGGACCACGGTCGCCAGGTCATTGGCGGTCTCCTCGGCGTACCCGACGCCGATCGCCGAGACGCTGAAGAGAAGGAGCAGCGGCAAGCAGAGCGCGAGCTCGGTCATCGACTGGCCGCGCTGGCGGGCCGATCGGTGGCCTCGGACTGTCTGTCGCACATCCTGGCGCATGGCTAGTTCACCAGATTCCCCGGCCCCGACGAGCCGGAGGGGAGTGCCACGGCACCGGTCGAGGTGCCGAGAACGATCGAGGACGAGTTGTAGTAGATGCTCCCGACCAGGAGCGGCGAGGGCAAGGAGCTGGTGCTGGCGTTCAGGTAGACGCCCCCGGAGTGGGCGTAGAGCATCCCGGTCGGATAGCCGCTCCCCGCGGTGAGCCCGGAGGCGTTGACGAAGAACGCATTCGAGTTTCTGTTGCAGCGGTCGAAGAAGAAGAGCACGGGGTTCGTCCCCGTCGGTCCCTGCAGGTTCAGGGTGGTGGAGCCCCCGAAGTCGACCGACGAGCCGCTCGTGGTCGAGGCGCAGCTGGTGGTGGAGGCGGTCCAGGTGCCACAGGACACCGGAGAGGTCCCCGAGCCGCAGGTCATGTAGAAGGTGAGCCCGGTGCCGCTCAGGGTCACCCCGGTGCTGTTGACGTCGATCCCCGTCCCATCGGAGACGTATGTCCCGGCGTTGAAGGTCAGGTTGGACTGGACGGTGAGCGACCCGAACTCGGCCGGGCTCATGGTGGTCGGGATCTCGGTGAGGATCGAGGTGTAGATCCCCGAGGCGAGCGTCGCCGAGGTGGCGGGGTTGCCGGTGACGGTGACGCATCCCGACGTGGTGGAGGAGCTGCTGACCGTCACCGCCCCGCAGCTGGTGGTTCCCGCGGTGTAGCTGGGCACCGCCGTGCTCGCCATCGGGTCGGTGAAGGCGGCGGTCGACGTCGTCCCGTACGAGCTGACGGTATTGCCGGTGGCGCCGGTCACCGTTCCGCTGATGTTGGCGCTCGCCCCCTCGACCGTGCTGCCCGTGCTGTTGAAGGTGAGGCCGTGGTCGATCCCCAGGGCGCCGCTCGCATTCACGACATCAGAGGAACCGCCCACATAGACGCCGGCGCTGCTGTACTGTGGCGACCCGTCGACGTCGATGCCGAAGCTGTTGGTCGTCTTCACGCTGGCGCCACCCGTATCGAACCAGACGTAGCCGGCCACGTCGATGCTGCCGCCGCCGGCCTGAAGCGTGTCCCCGGTGCCGTTCATCTGCACACTGCCGAAGACGCAGATCTCGCAGGCCATGGTCGGGTTGGTGCTGGTCGCCCCGCCGCCCGTCCCGGTGACCGCGGCCACCGCGTTGGGGTCGAGCGTGACCGGATGGCCCCCCACGATGGCCGCGAAGTCGTCGGTCGTCTTGTCGCTGACCGGTGCGCCCACATCCTGGATGGAGGAGACGGCGGGGCAGGTGCCCACCGCGAAGGTGCCCGAGGCGCTCGTGGAGCAGGTGCCGGCACTGCCCACGTAGATGCTCGGGCTGGAGCCGGCGGCGAAGGCGGTGGTCGTCCACAGTTCGGCGACCGAGTAGGTGCTGGAGCCCACCGTGACCATGGGGGCATGGCACTGCCCGGTGTTGCAACCGTCCACCGTCGCGGCGTTCACCTCGGCGGTGTAGAGACCGAGCAGGCTGGCCCCGGCCGTGCTGCTCGGATGGTCGACGGCCCAGTAGGCACCGGCGAGCGCCGCGGCGCCAGAGGTGTCGGTGTCCTGGCGGGACTGCGCGTAGTCCATGCCGGCGTCGATCGAGATCGCCGCAAAGCCGGTGATGATGAGGATGAGCAGGGCCACGATGGCGAGCACCTGGCCCTGCTCGCCCCGGCGCCCCACGCGGCGCCGAGCCCGGATATGCACAGGAGCTTCCCTGCGGTGGCGGCGGGGCCCTGCCCGCCCGCACTCCCCGGCCGCATCCCTGATCTGGGAACGGTCTGTCATCGCGGCGCCTCACTCTCTCCGGGTTGCTGTCCCTCGATCATGGCGGTGGGGCGCCGAGCTGCCCAGATTCCTTTGCTGCGTGTTTCCTTGATGCAGTTACATCAGGGATCGCCGGTGCCGGGGGTCCGGTGTCGGGGCCCGCGGGGCGAGAGGCGCTGTGTCCGTCGGTACGCCAGCGCACCCTTCGATCCAGCGCGAGGAGCCCGTCCGCTCCCACGGCGGGCCGGCCGGCGGGGGTGCCCTACGTCTTCAGCGCCTCGCGTTTGCGGATCGCGTTGCGGTCGTTGGCGTTGAGCACCCGCTTGCGCAGGCGCAGGTTGGAGGGCGTGACCTCGACCAGCTCGTCATCCTGAATGAAGTCGAGCGCCTCCTCCAGGGAGAGCGTGCGCGGTGGGGTTAGGGTGATCGTGAAGTCAGATGTCGAGGAGCGGATGTTGGTCTTCTGCTTCTGCTTGGCCACGTTCACCGCGAGGTCGCCGGGACGGCGGTTCATGCCGACGACCATCCCCTCGTACACCGGGGTCCCCGGACCGATGAGGGGCTGTCCCCGCTCCTGGAGCGTCAGCAGGCCGTAGGCGACGGCCATCCCCGGCTGGCTGGCGGTCAGCACACCCATCCGGTGAGCGCGCGGCAGGTAGCGCCACGGCTCCCAGCCGAGCAGCCTGGTTGCCATGACCCCGGTGCCCCGGGTGAGCGTGAGCAGCGTGCTGCGCACGCCGATCAGCGCGCGTGTCGGTGCGTGGTAGATGAGGCGCATGCCGCCGCCTGCGTCGGTCCGCAGCGACTGCATGACCGCTCCTCGCGCGCCGAGCAGCTCGGTCACCGCGCCCAGGTAGCTCTGCTGGACGTCGATCACGCATTCCTCGACGGGCTCCAGCTTGGTCCCGTCCTTCTCCTTGGTGATGACCTGAGGCCGGGAGACCTCAAATTCGTAGCCCTCGCGGCGCATCGTCTCGATGAGGATGGCGAGGTGCAGCTCGCCCCGGCCGGACACCTCGAAACCGTCCGCGGTGGCCCCGTCGGCGACGCGCAGCGCCACATTGGTGCGCAGCTCCTTGTCCAGCCGCGCGCGCAGCTGGCGGGAGGTGCTGCTCAGCTTCTGCTCGCGCCCGGCGAAGGGCGACGTGTTGACGGTGAACTGCATCCGCAGGGTGGGGTCCCCAACCTCGATGCGGGGCAGCGCCTCGGGGGAGTCGGCGGCGCAGATCGAGTCGCCGATGTTGACCTCGGGCAGTCCAAAGACAGCGACGATGTCGCCGACCGTGGCCTCCGGGACCTCGAGCTGGTGGAGGCCGCGCCACACCAGGATCCCGGTGATGGTCTGCCGCTCGCTCCACCCGTCAGCGGTTCCCACCATCACCTGCTGCCCCTTGGCGAGCGTGCCCCGCTGCACCCTGCCGAGCGCCAGTCTGCCTCGGTAGGGGTCGTCGTCCAGCGAGCTGACCAGCAGCTGCAGGCTGAGATCTGGGTCGCCGCGGGGGGCGGGGACGTGGGCGACGATGGCGTCGAGGAGCGGCTCGAGGTTGACGCCGGGCACGGCCAGCGAGGTCGTGGCGGTCCCCGAGCGTCCGGTGGCGAAGATCACCGGTGCGTCGAGCTGGGCGGCGTCGGTGGCCAGCTCCAGGAGGAGGTCGTGGGTGGCCTCCAGGGCCAGGTTGGGATCGGCGTTGGTCCGGTCCAGCTTGTTGATGACGATCACCGGCCGGAGGCCGAGCTGCAGGGCCTGGCGGAGCACCACCCGGGTCTGGGGCATCGGTCCCTCGGCCGCGTCGACGAGGAGGAGGCAGCCGTCGGCCATCGAGAGGACCCGCTCCACCTCGCCGCCGAAGTCGGCGTGGCCGGGGGTGTCGATGACGTTCAGGGTGACGTCGTGATAGCGGATCGAGGTGTTCTTGGCCAGGATGGTGATGCCCCGCTCCCGCTCCAGGTCGTTGGAATCCATGATCAGCTCACCGACTTGCTCGTGGTCCTCGAAGCTGTGCGTCTGCTTGAGCAGGGCGTCGATGAGCGTCGTCTTGCCGTGGTCGATGTGGGCGATGATCGCCACATTGCGGATGTCGTTGCGCTCGATGACGGGCATGGGGGAGGGGTGTCCGATTCAGTGCGTCTGGTGTTCTGGCCGGCGGGAGCAGCCCGTCAGACGCGGACCACCTGGATGCCGGGGATCTCCGCGAGGCCGGCCTCCAGAGTGTAGACGTCCATGGGGCGGGGCCGAGATCGGTGCGGGTGCGGGCGCCCGAGACTCGGTCCGGTCGAGCCTCCTCTCAGCTTGCTCGCCGGCCGACCAGGGTGCGGTATCACCCGCTCTGGGCAGTGGGTACCGGCGGCCTCCGCCGCCGCTGCAATCTCGTCTGCTGCCCTCGCAGGAGCGCCTCGAAGCGGTCGGGGGGCACGGGTGGGCTGAAGAGATACCCCTGGAGCAGGTCGCAGCCGTTGCGGCGGAGGTAGGCGTGCTGTTCCGGCGTCTCGACCCCCTCCGCGGTGACCGCCAGGCCGAGCCGGTGGGCAAGCGCGATCATCGCCGCCACCAGCGGAACGTCGTCCTCCTGGTGCCTGATGTCGTTGAGAAACGAGCGGTCGATCTTGAGGCGGTCGACGGGAAAGGTTGCCAGCTTGCTCAGGCTCGAGTACCCCGTGCCGAAGTCGTCGATGGCAACCGCGATACCGGCGCTGCGCAGGTGGCGCAGTTCGTTGACAGCCTCCAGCGGCTGCGACACCGCGGAGGTCTCGGTGATCTCGACCTCGAGGCGATCCCGGGATAGACCCGTCTCCAGTAGCGCGGCCGACACCCTGTCGACCAGCTCGCCCCGGCCCAGATCGCGCCCCGAGATGTTGACAGCGAGGAGAAGATCGCTCAGGCCCGACGCTCGCCATCCAGCCACCCGGGACCCCGCGCTGCGGAGCATCCAGGTGTCGATGGCCGTGATCATCCCGGTTTCTTCGGCAAGGGGAATGAAGGTATCGGGAAGCACCAAGCCTCGGGTGGGGTGCTGCCAGCGCACCAGGGCCTCGCAGCCGTCGATGGTGCCGCTATCCACCGAGACGACCGGCTGAAAGAAGATGCGCAGCTCGCCGCGCTCGACGGCGTGGCGCAGGTCCTGGTCCAGGCTCAGGCGTTCCGTGGCCAGCTCGCGCATGCTGGGCACGAAGACCTCCACCCGGCCCCTGCCCGCAATCTTGGCCGCGTACATGGCCAGCTCGGCATGGCTCAGCAGCTCGTCGGCACTCGTCTGCGCCCTCGACGTGGTGGCGACGCCGATGCTCACACTGACGGCCAGGCGGCCACCCGCGAACTCGAGGGGAGGCACGAACGCCGCGCTGAGGCGCTCCGCCACCCGGACGGATCCGCTCACCTCACCAACGTCCTCGAGGAGCACGGCGAACTCGTCGGCGCCCAGCCTGGCGGCGGTGTCGCCGGGGCGGAGCGCCTCGTGTATCCGCGCCCAGGCCGCCTGGAGCAGCGAGTCGCCCACCGAATGCCCCAGGGTGTCGTTGACCCTGTTGAAGTGATCCAGGTCGATGACCAGCACCGCGCTGGTTGCGCCGGCACGGCGCAGCTGGCTGAGCGCATGCCCGATCCGCTCGGTGAGCAGAGCGCGGTTGGGGCCACCTGTCAGGGGGTCGCGAAAGGCGCCCTCGCGCAGCTCCCGGTCCAGCCGATTGCGCTCGGTCACGTCGTTGACCAGCGTGAGGATCCCGGGACGACCGTCGAACTCCTGGGTCACTGCGGTGACCTCGACGTCGATGAGACTGCCATCCTGAAGACGGTGACGGGCCTTGTATCCGGTTCCCCCCGCCCGAGCGCGGCTGACGTCGAGGTCGAGGTGGACCGCATCGCCGCGGAGGACTGCGATGGTCAAGGCCTGGAACTCCTCGGCGGAGTACCCGTACTTGGCAACGGCCGCGTCGTTGACCGCGAGGAAGCGCTGCGTCTCCGCGTCGATCACCCACATCGGCTGGCGGTTCTCGTAGAAGAGCAGGCGGAACAGGTCCTCGCCGGCGACCTGGGCGCTCGGGCGCTGCCGGGCGGCCTCGCGCAACCCCGCGATCACCTGTGCCCCGACGGCCGCTGCGATGACCTGGTCGGCGAGAAGCTGGAGGACCTCCGCATGGACGTCTGCGAACGCATAGGGCTGGGACGAGGTCACGACGATCGCACCCAGGGGCACATCCCGGTTGCGCAGGGGGACCGCTACCACCGACCGGGTCCCGAGGCGGCGGCACACCTTCGGGTCCACTCGGGGATCAGCCTCGGCGTCGTCGCAGACTTGAGGGGCGCCGCCGATCAGGGCACGCCAGGGATGGTCGGGCGCGGCGCCGCCACGCTGAGCGTGCCTGGCGGCGCCGCGCCCAACCTTCGCCCGATGGACGAGGCCGTTGTGATCGGCGATCTCGACCATGGCTCCGTCGGCCCAGCTGAGGACGCGAGCCCGCTGAGCGGCCCGCCGGGCGATGGCGTCCAAGTCGGGACCGAGGCCGAGGTCCTGCGGTTGCAACGAGGCAAGGCTGAGAGCCTGGTGCACAGCTGGCACTAGCTCCAACTGGCGGACCGGCGGGACGTCGCCTGACCGCCTCCGGGGCACACTGGAGGCCATGCTTGCAGCCTAAGCCGGCCAGGCGGGCATCGGTCATTCGTGACCTGCTTGTCGCCTCTCCGCCACACGGCGTGCCGTCCTTCGTGCTAGGGCTCACCGCCGCGACTGCGGGGAATCGTTGAGGAGCAAAGTGCCGAGGCCCAGAATCGAACTGGGGACACCGGGTTTTTCAGACCCGTGCTCTACCAACTGAGCTACCTCGGCACGCCGCCCCGCCGGCGCTCTCGCGGCATCTGCCCGATGGCGCCCTCCAGTGCGAAGGCCGAGGATACCTGGTTCACCACGGGCCGAGCCGCCCATGGCGCCGGGCGGATCAGCCCTCCAGCACCGTGGAGGCTGGGGCCGCCCGCTGCGCCCGCCGCCGGGCGGTCGCGATCGACGCCTCAGGGTCGCTGTCGAGAGCGGCCACCCCGGCCCGGATGGTCGTCTCCAGTGAGATGCGCCGCATCAATCCGAAGACCCGGCGAGCGACGGTCACGCCGGCGTCCACCCCGCCCTCGGTGATCAGCAGGGCAGAGGTTCCGTCACGATCGATGGTCACCGGTTCGTTGGCCCGGGCGTACGCGATGATCAGCTGGGCGTAGCCGGCGCGGGCGCCCGGCGGGATCTCATCCGAGATCACGAAGACCAGGCAGGCACCGTCGCTGCCGGTATCGCGCGCCGTCCTGACGAACTCGGCGCGGGTCACCGCCCAGGGTAGGTGGGAGAGCGCGTCGCTGGTCACCACGTGCCATGGTGACATGGGGACGCCCCAAAGGGAGGGCTCAGCGAGCCCGGGCGTCCTCGCGGTGGGGGCAGTCCTCGACGTCGTGGTGGCAGTGGCAGCTCGGGGAGACGGAGAGCAGGGCCAGGTCGCCGTCAGGGAAGGAGATGAGCGGGGCCCGGTCCGGCCCCGGCGGCCCGGCATCGCGGAGCTGCGCCGCCAGGACGTACACGACCTCTCCCCCGACCCGCGTCCAGGCGGGCATGTTGGGCACCCCGGCGCGCACCATCCGCTCGGCCGTCTCCGCGCTCGGAGCCTCATCCAGGCGGCGGTGGCCGACCGAGGGTCGGTAGCTGCCGGCGTGGAGGTCGGGCTGGATCCCCGGAGCGTCCCCGAGCAGTGCGGTCACCGCCGTCTCGAGCAGCGGCAGGCCCGCTCCGACCAGCCGCCGGGTCAGGGTGCCGGAGGTGTCGTGGGGGTCGACGGGAATCTCGGCCTGGGCGAGGATCGGCCCCGCATCGACCTTGGGAGCAGCCCGGTGCAGGGTGATCCCGGTCCGCTCCGCCCCGTCGGCGATGACCCAGTAGACCGGCTCCGGCCCCCGGTAGTGGGGCAGCAGCGAGGGGTGGATGTTGATGAACCCGTGCTGGGGGATGCGCAGAGTGGGGGCGTTGACGATCTGATTGAAACTGGCCATGACCGCCGCTTCCGGACGCAGGGCTGCCAGGTCGATGCGGCTGTGGTCGTCATTGATCCGCCAGGTGCGGAGCAGGGGGACGCCGAGGTGATCGGCGATCCGGCTCAGCGCGTTGTCCCCGAGGATGGCCGGGTGGGCGCCAGGGGAGGTGACGATCCCGCAGACGTGGACGTCCAGCTGGAGCAGGCCGAGAAGGAAGGCCAGCGAGTAGTCGGAGGGGAAGCCGACGAAGAGGATCCGCGGTCCCGAGCCGGCCTCGGCGTGCCTCGCCGGCGCGAGGGGGAGGTCGCGGTCGGGGGCGAAGCTCAGGGAGGCCCGCGCCAGCAGCTCCTCTCGGACCGCGTCGAGGTAGCGGGAGATGGTGGCCATTCGCACCCATCGTACCCACCTGCCGCGCGAGCGGGTCCCCCCATCCCATTCAGCGGTGCGAGGCCGCCCGTCAGAGCGGATGCGCTGTGCCGGCCCTCTCAGGACTGGGTGTAGCGCACGGCCAGGCGCGCGCCGATGTCGGCGAGCAGGGTCCGGACCGCTGCCGGGGAGAGCACCTCGACCTCCGTCACGTGGCCGGCGAGGAAGGCGGCGGCGGCAGCTTCAGAGGGGAACACGAGGGTGGCGCTGCCCGCCTCCGGCGGGTGGCGAAGGTGGTCTGACGCGACGCGGAGGAAGCTGCCGGAGGCGCCGGGGAGCAGCCTGACCACCACGTCCGTCGCCACGGCCAGGTCGCGGAAGCTCGCGACCTGCGCGGCCCACGCCCTCTCCAGATCGAAGTCGGGCGGCCTGCGGCACGGCGCCTCCAGGACCTCGGCATCCTCGACGCGGGAGACGCGGTAGGTGCGCAGCTGGCCGTCCCGGTTCGCGAGCAGGTACCAGGCTCCCGACTTGAGGACCAGGCCGTAGGGGTCCACCTCGCGCACCACCACCGCTTCCTCGCCACGGCGGTAGCGCAGGCGCAGCCGGTGGTCGGAGAGGACCGCATCCTGGATGCGCCCCAGATGGGCGGGGGCGGCCGTCCCCGCCCACCAGTGCTCGCCGTCGATGAGCACGCGCTGCTGGAGCCGGAGGCCGGGGCGGCCCGGGCGCGCCGCCGAGAGCTTGCGGGAGGCGCTCTCCAGATCGGGGCGGAGCCCGAGGTGACCCGCAGCCGAGCTGCTGGCCAGCCCCAGCAGGGCCTCGACCTCGGTCTCGGTCAGGCCAGTGAGGTCGGTCCGGTACCCGGCCATCAGCGAGGCTCCGCCGCGGGCCCCCCGATCGACCACGATCGGCACGCCCGCCGTGCCCAGCGCCTCGAGATCGCGGTAAACGGTGCGCCGCGACACCTCCAACCGCTCGGCCAGCGCCAGCGCGCTCATCCGCCCATGGGCCTGGAGGAGAAGAAGAACGGAGAGAAGCCGGTCCGCGCGCATCCCACCGTGCAGCCTAGCTCACATATATGACAGAGGGTGCCATATATGGCCGCGTAGCGTGGGGATGGTTGACACCACCGCAACGTCAGGGAGGCAGACATGGGCGCAACCGTTGGTCACATCGAGGTCCTGAGCGACGACCCGGCACCGCTGCGCGAGTTCTACTCGGCCGTCTTCGGATGGAGGGTGGGGCCGGTCGCGACCGATGACCCCGAGCAGATGGAGTACGCCATGGTCGAGATCGAGGACGGCGAGGGCGCTGTCACCGCCGGCATCGGCAAGCGGGGCGCCGGCTTCCTCCCGGTCACCTTCTACCTGCGGGTCGACGACCTGCAGGCGACCCTGGACAGCGTCGCAGCGCGGGGGGGGAGAACGGTGACGCAGCCACTCAAGGTCGGGCCGGTCACCACCATCGCACGCTTCGCGGACCCCGCTGGCAACGTGATCGGGCTGGTCAAGGACTGAGCCCGGGCCGGCCCGGCCACCGGCATCGCCGTGTCCCGCCGCGGCGGCGGGCGCGGCGTGCCGGCCTCAGCGCAGCAGGCCCTCGCGTCGGAGCGCGGCGAGGGCTTCGACCACAGCCCCGGGACGGCCGGCCGCCGGGGTGGCGGCGACCGCCTGCTCCAGCTCGGCGACGCCCAGCTCCGGCCGGGCGAGCATGGCGCGCAGGACGGCGCCCCGGAGCTGGCGCATGCTCCCCGGATAGGGCGCCTGCTTGCGCGGCGGCGCCTCTACCGCCTCCGCCAGACGGGCACGCGACGCGCAGCCCGAGGCGAGCGGGCAGCGGTCGCAGGCCGCGGTGCGGCGGCGGCAGAGCAGGGCTCCGACGTCGAAGAGCGCCAGGGTGTAGTCGCGCCAGCTCATATTCGCCGGGCGCTGCGCCTCCAGGCTCGCGTCCAGGCGTCCGCCGGGAGCGGTCTCCACGCCGAGGAAGCAGCGGGCGGCCACCCGGCCGAGATTGACGTCGCGGGCGGGCGCCCCGGGGCGGTCGAGGGCGAGGCAGAGGAGCGCCCGTGCCGTGTACGGGCCGACTCCCGGCAGGTCCCGCAGCCCGGCCTCGTCCGCCGGCCAGCCAGTCGCCGCGATGATCGTCGCGGACCGCCAGAGGGCGGCCGCGCGTCGCGGGTAGCCGAGGCCCTCCCATTCCCGGAGCACGTCGTCGAGACGGGCTCCGGCGCAGCTCTTCGGGGTGGGCCAGAGTTCGAGGAATCGGCTCCAGCGGGGGAGGACCCGGGACACCGGGGTCTGCTGCAGCATGACCTCGCTCACCAGCACGGCCCAGGGGTCGAGGGTCCGGCGCCAGGGCAGGTCGTGACGCCCGGCGGCCGAGTACCAGGCAGCAAGGCCGGCCGTGGCTGGGGGCTCGGCGCTCACGGCGACCACCGCGGACCCTGCTCCAGTGGTGACGTGGCACACTCGCTGGCACACATCAGGAGGAGAGCATGGCGCGGCACACGGTCACCCTCATCCCCGGCGACGGCATCGGCTACGAGGTCAGCGCCGCGGCGCGCCGGGTCATCGACGCATCCGGGGCGGACATCGAGTGGGAGGTCCATGACGCCGGCCTCGACGTCATCGAGCAGTACGGCGAGCCCATGCCGCCCCACGTGCTCGAGTCCATCCGCAAGAACAAGGTCGCCATCAAGGGCCCTCTGACCACGCCGGTGGGCAAGGGCATGCGGAGCGTCAACGTCGCGCTGCGCCGGGAGCTGGACCTCTATGCCCTGGTCCGCCCGTGCAAGTCGTACCCGGGTGTCCGCAGCCGCTACCAGGATATCGACCTGGTGATCGTCCGCGAGAACACCGAGGACCTCTACGCCGGGATCGAGTTCCAGGAGGGGGAGCCAGAGACCCTCAAGCTGATCGACACGATCCGCGAGCTGGGCGGCCGGACCATCCGGCCGGATTCCGGCATCAGCATCAAGCCGATCTCGGTCTTCGGCACCCGGCGCGTCTTCCGCTTCGCCTTCACCTGGGCCAGGGCCAACGGTCGGCACAAGATCACGGCCGTCCACAAGGCCAACATCATGAAGTACACGGACGGTCTCTGGCTCCGGGTCGCCCAGGAGGTCGCCCAGGAGTTCCCCGACCTGGAGTTCGAGGATCGGATCGTCGACAACATGTGCATGCAGCTGGTCCAGAAGCCGGAGCTGTACGACGTCATGGTGATGCCCAACCTCTACGGGGACATCCTGAGCGACCTCTGCGCCGGGCTGGTGGGTGGCCTGGGGCTGGCCCCCGGGGCCAACATGGGGGACGAGATCGCCGTCTTCGAGGCCACCCACGGGTCCGCCCCCCGGTACGCCGGCAAGAACGTGGCCAACCCGATGGCGATGATGTTCAGCGGTGTCCTGATGCTGCGTCACCTGGGCGAGCTCGAGGCCGCCGAGCGGCTGGAGCGCGGCCTGGCCGCGGTCATCGCTCGCGGAGATTCGGTCACCTATGACATGAAGCCGCAGCGCGACGATCCCACCGCGGTGGGGACGTCCCAGGTGGCCGATGCGGTCATCGCCGAGATGGAGCAGCCCCGGGCCGCGGGGTAGGCCGACGAGATCGCGGCACCTCACGGCTGACCCGACCTGGAAAGGTCAAGCGCGTGGAGCGTCCCGCAGCGTGTCCCCCGTCATCAGTGCACCCCTTAAGGACACTTTTGTCCCAAAGGCCCTGTGAGACGGTGGGTAGCCCCCTCGCACGCCCAGCTCGGCGCTGATCCGCTGGGCGGAGGCGTCCCGCGGGTTCGCCTCGGGACCCAACAGGGTCTGAGCGAACGCAGTCAGGGCAGGACCTCCTCGCGGTAGGCCGTGACGCGCAGCCGTGGAGGGGCAGTCGCGCGCTCGCCCCGTGCCGCCTCCGCGAAGGCGGCGGCCAGCCCGTCACGCTGGAAGGCGGCGCTGATCCGCTGGGCCGCGGCATCAGCCGGATCCCAGACCACCGGCTCGGGGCCGGGATGGTCGCGGAGGTGGCGCCAGATGGCGTCGGCGACGCGGGCGGCCAGCTCCGGAGAGGGCACCCCGTCGGGGAAGACTGCCGGGGCGAGGGTGCGGCAGTATGCCTCCGCCTCGGGGGTGCCGGACAGGAGGTCGGAGCCCGACGGTCCACGCGGTCGCGGGGTGGCGTCCATGAGAGAGCGATCGTGTCACGTCGGCGCGAGGATGCGGCCGGCTAGCGGACCGTCTCCGCCGTCCCGTCGCGGTCGGCACCGCCTCCCCGCCGCGCCCGGCGGCGCTCCGGCCAGAAGGGCAGGTCGAGAATGAGGATGGAGACGAGCGCCACGCCGGTGGCGCCGAGCAGATACCACGGCCACGGACCGAGCCGGGCGAGCAGGCCGGGTGGGTGCTGGGTGTGCAGGTAGTCATAGTCGCCCCCGGTCACCAGGTCCACAACTCCGACCAGCACGAAGAAGACCACCGTGATGGCGATCACCCGGACCGCGGCGCGGGGGCGGGGATGGAGACCGATACCCACCACCAGCCAGCAGGCGGCCAGCAGCACCCCGATGTGGTCGAGATAGAACTCGAGCCAGTCGTAGGAGGGGAAGAAGATGGGGTGGTCGGGGGTGAGCAGCCCCTGGATGGTGCCGGCGAGCCCCCAGAACCACGTGATCTCGACCAGGATGGGCCGCCGCGTGACCAGGGCCACCCCGCCCACGATGGCCGCGACGTCGCAGAGGTACAGGGGGAGGCTGAATCCGACCGTCCACGTGTGGGCGATGTAGGTCTCGCCCAGCCCGCCCCGCCATTGCACGATCTGGAAGGCGATCTCGTTGGAGACGAGGAGGAAGGCCAGCAGCCAGGAGCCAACCGTGACCCAGCGTCCCGGCCGCAGCCGCACCAGGGGGACCAGGCCGCCGACCACCGCCACCGTGAGGGCCAGAGCGACGAGGTGGCCGGGACCGACCGACTGATCCATGGGCCGGAGTCTGGAACAGGCGCGGCGCCGGCGCATCGAGGAAAGCTCGGGCCGTGTACAGTCGCGGTGTTTGCGGCCAGGAGTCGGAGGGCGTGATCCAGGGATGTCCAGCACCGCCGAACGGGACCCGCCGGGCGCGCGAGACGACGCGCCCGAGCCGCGGCCCGAGCACCACCGCGACATCCAGGGGGGGACAGCCCGGGCGGCCGTATTCGGGGTCAGCGACGGTCTTCTGACCAACGTCTCGCTGATCCTCGGTGTGGCGGGCGCCACCCCGACCTCCGGTCTCGTGCGCCTCGCCGGCATGGCGGGTCTGGTGGCGGGAGCCATCTCGATGGCTGCCGGGGAGTACATCTCGATGACCGCCCAGAGAGAGCTGATCCACCGCGAGGTGGCGGTCGAGCGGGAGGAGCTGCGCCGCAACCCCGACCTCGAGCGGCGGGAGCTGGTCGCCGTGTACACGGGCCGAGGCGTGCCCCGGGCGATCGCCGAGGATTTCGTCGAGGCGCTGATGCGGGACCCGGAGGTGGCCCTGCAGGTGCACAGCCGCGAGGAGCTGGGCATCGACCCCGCGCGCACCGGGTCGCCGACCGGCTCTGCGCTCTCGTCCTTTGTCAGCTTCGCGATCGGGGCGCTGATCCCACTCCTGCCCTGGTTCTTCGCGACCGGGTGGGGGGCGGTGCTGGTCTCCACGGTCCTGGGCGCGGTGGCCGCCCTCGCCATCGGCGCCGCCATCGGTTACTTCTCGGAACGCTCGATCGTCCGCGCGGCGCTCCGCCAGCTGCTCATCACCGCCGGCGCCGCGGCGGTGACCTTCGGTGTGGGCAGGCTGGTGGGCGTGGGGGTCACGACGGCCACCTGATGGAAGCGGCGCGAGTGACCCACCGCATCCTCGTCGCGGAGGACGAGGCGGACATCCGGGAGCTGCTGCGGCTCGCTCTCACCGCGGCCGGCTACGAGGTCGAGACGGCCCCCGACGGCGGGGTCGCTCTGGAGCTGGCGGTGGCCCGACCGCCCGAGCTGGTGGTCACCGACCTGCGCATGCCGGCGATGGACGGCCTCGAGCTGATCCGGGCGCTGCGCTCGGAGCCGTCCTTGAGCCGCACCCCGGTGATCCTCTTCACCGCCTACGTCTCCTCCGACCCGCGGGTGTCCGAGGCCGGCCAGCTCGGGGGGGTGGAGGTCGTGACCAAGGGGTCGCTGGCCGAGCTTCGCCGGGTGGTGGCCCGGGTGCTCCGCGGCGAGGCTGCCTAAGCGACACAGGGGAGGACCAGGCGGGCGGCACGAACGGTTGTTTTCCAAACGATTGTTCGCTATGCTGCCGCTTCGTGACCATCGCCCTCGCTCCCTCCATCGGCGAGCGGATCGCCGACCTCCGCCGCCAGCCCTGGGTGCAGAGGCGGCTGGCCCACGAGGTGATCCTGCCCGCGCAGCCGGGCGACTTCCGGCCCTGGCCGGAGCGGCTCCATCCCGAGCTGGTCGCGGCCCTCGCGGCCCGTGGTCTGGATCACGCCTTCTCCCACCAGGCGGAGGCGATCGAGGCGGCGCTGTCGGGCCGGGATGTGACCCTGGTCACGCCCACCGCCAGCGGTAAGACCCTCGGCTTTGTCGTCCCTGTGCTCGACTCCTGGCTGCGCGACCCGGATAGCCGCTCCCTCTGGCTCTTCCCGACCAAGGCGCTCGCCCAGGACCAGCTCGCCGGGCTGCGCGACCTGGTCGGGGAGCTGGCCCCCGAGCGCCGTGACCGGCTCCGTGCCGCCACCTTCGACGGGGACACGCCCACCGGGCTGCGCCGCGCCATCCGGGAGGGCGGGCACATCGTGGTGACCAACCCGGACATGTTGCACAGTGGCATCCTGCCCCACCACACCGGGTGGGCCGGGCTGCTGCGCTCGCTCCGCTACATCGTCATCGACGAGCTGCACGCTTACCGCGGCCTCTTCGGCTCCCACCTCGCCAACGTGCTGCGCCGCCTGCTCCGGATCTGCCGCTTCTACGGCAGCACTCCCACGGTGATCTGCTGCTCGGCGACGATCGGCAACCCCGGCGAGCTGGCCGAGCGGCTGCTCGGGCGTCCGGTCACCGTCATCGACCGCAACGGGGCTCCCCGCGCCGAGCGTCACCTCTGGTTCTGGGCGCCGCCGCTCAGCGACGCCACCCTGGGAGTGCGCCGGTCGGCGGTGCTGGAGGCTCGGCGGCTCATCGCAGAGATGCTCCGCCTCGACCTCCAGGTCATCGGCTTCTGCCGCAGCCGTAGCTCGGTCGAGATCCTGCTCAGCTACCTGCGTCAGCTCCAGGCGGGAGCGCGGGGCCAGGCAGCCTCGATCCGGGGCTATCGGGGAGGCTACCTGCCCCTCGAGCGGCGGGCCATCGAGGCGGGGCTCCGGGGTGGGAGCGTCCGAGCGGTCATCGCCACCAACGCTCTGGAGCTGGGCGTTGACATCGGAGGCCTCGACGCCTCGGTGCTGGTCGGCTATCCGGGCACCCTGGCCAGCACCTGGCAGCAGCTGGGCCGGGCCGGGCGGCGGGAGTCCGCCTCCCTGGGTGTCTTCATCGCCTCCGACGCGCCCCTCGACCAGTTCCTGCTACGCCACCCCGAGTACCTGCTGGAGACCCCACCGGAGCGCGGTCTCGTCGACCCCGACAACCTGCTGGTGCTCGGATCGCACCTCCAGGCGGCCGCCTTTGAGCTCTCCTTCGATCAGGGCGAGGCGTTCGGCAGCGCCGGGACCGAGCTGACCGGGTCGCTTCTCGACTGCTTCGCCGAGGATGGTCTGGTCCACCGGAGCGGGAGCCGGTATCACTGGAGCGCCGACGCCTTCCCCGCCGAGGCGATCTCGCTGCGGCGCGCGGCCGCGAGCAACGTCGTGATCATCGACACCTCCAGCGACCCTGCGGGACCAGGCCAGGGGCCGCAGGGCCCGTGGGCCGGCAGCGGCGGTGGGCGCCCCGGCAGCCACGGGCGGGTCATCGGCGAGGTCGACCAGTTCTCGGCGCCGGTGCTGGTCCACGACGACGCCATCTATCTCCACGAGGGGCGGCAGTACCACGTCGAGCGGCTGGACTGGGAGGAGAAGCGCGCCTACGTCCACCCCATCGGGGTCGATCACTACACCCTGGCCGAGACCCGCCAGGCGGTGCGCGTTCTGGAACGCTTCGCCGGGCCGGTGGGGGAGACCGTGCTGCGCAGCCATGGCGAGGTCCGGGTCACCCGGCTTGCCACCGTCTACAAGAAGGTCCGGTTCCTGACTCACGAGAACGTCGGGTCGGGGCCGATCAACCTTCCGGAGCAGGACCTCCACACCACCGCCGTCTGGGCTGCCTTCCGGACCACCACTCTCGCAGCCATGACGGCGGCGGAGCAGGAGGCCGGCCTGATGGGAGCTGCGCGTGCTCTTCACGCGGCGGCCTGCCTGCTCTGCATGTGCGACCCGCGCGATCTCGGCACACACGTCGAGCTGCGCACCCAGGCCGGCCCGGAAGGCCCTCACCCGGCGCCGGTGGCGCTGGGTCCTCCCGCCCCCGATGAGCCCCAGGAGTTTGCCGCGGGCTGGCGACCGGCGGTACCAGCGGCATCGCCGGACCCGGAGGGCATCGGATGGCCCGCCGTCTACCTCTACGACGCCACTCCCGGCGGTGTCGGGTTTGCTCAGGCATGCTTCGACCGTTTCGGGGAGATGGTGGCGTCGGCCATCGACCTGGCAGCAGGCTGCTCCTGCGCCACCGGCTGCCCCTCCTGCGTCGGACCGGCGCCGGCCGGCTGCGACGGTCGAGCTGCGGCACTCCGGCTGCTCCGCCTCGCCGCGGAACCGGCGTGAGCGGATGAGCTCGCCGGTGGCGACCGCCACCCCGGTGAGCGCGCTCCGGGCCCGTCTCGCGGCCATGGGCGGGCTGGTCGATCTCTCGCGGGCGCTGCCCCCGTCGCGGGTCCTCCGCCCCGAGCCGCCGCAGGCGCCCCAGCCGCCCGCAGAGCGTGCCGGTGCTCTCGGCTTCGTCGTCGAGGGCGCGACGCTGGTGCGGCGGGTGCGGGTCGACCTCGGCCCCTTCCTGGAGCGCGCCGGCGCAGACGGTCCGGCCGCTCCACCCGACCTGGTCCGTCTTCTCTACCGGCTCCCTCCGGATGCGCCGGCCGGGCCGTTCTCGGATGGCGACGCGCTGGTCCTGGATATCGAGTCCCTGGGGCTGCGGGGCAGCGGGGTGGTGCCCTTCCTGGTCGGTCTGGGGGTGCCACGGGGACGGTTTCTGGAGATCGACCAGTACCTGCTCGCCGACCTCGACGGCGAGGGGCCGATGCTGGACGCCGTCGCCGCCCGGGTCGGGACCTCACGAGTCCTGCTCACCTACAACGGGCGCGGCTTCGACATCCCCGTGTTGCGGGCCCGCTGCGTCATCAACCGGCGACCCGTGGACGCCATCTGCCCGTCGCTCCACTGCGATCTGCTGGGGCCGGTGCGGCGGCTCTTCCGCGAGCGCCTGGGGGTCTGCACGCTCCGCCAGGCCGAGGTCTCCCTGCTCGGCCTGCTGCGCGAGGGCGATGTGCCGGGTGCGGAGGCGCCGGCCCGCTTCCAAGCATGGCTGGACGGGGGCCCGCCGGCTGTCCTGGAGGGGGTCATCCTCCACAACCAGCTCGATCTCTGCTCCACCGTGGTGCTCGGGGCACGCCTCGCCGCGCATGCGGCAGGGCGGCTCGTGCAGCCGGTGCACCCGGCGGACCGCTACCGGCTCGCCGTCCACCTGGAGGCGGTCGGGATGGCCGATGCCGCCGAGGCACACCTCGTCTGCGCCTTCCAGGACGCGGCCTCGCCGTGGTCCCGACCTGCCGGCCACCGGCTGGCCCGACGCCTCCGTCGGGACACCCCGGGCTCCCAGACCGCCGTCCTCCGCGAGCTCTGGCGCCGCCATCCGGAGGACCTCACCGCTGCGCGCGGGCTGGCGATCGCCCTGGAACGGCGGGGGGATTTCGAGGCAGCCCTCGCCGTCTGCGCCGAGGCGGAGGCGGTGCTCGCGAGCTGGGCCGGCTGGCGGAGGCGTCTGGCCGTGGTCGCCGCTCGCGAAGACGGCGGTCCGGAGGCGGAGTGGCGGCGACGGAGGGAGCGGCTCATCCGGCGCGTCAGGCAGGGGCGCGAGGCGGCGCTGCCCCTCCCCAGGAGCGGCTGACCCGGATCACCGGGCTCGAGCCGCGCTGCCCGCAGCGAACCCTTCCGGCACGCTACCCCGTTCCACGGGCGACAATGGCCGGCCGATGGATCCTGTGATACCAGCCTTCGAGGACCCCGAGGGGTCTCCGCCGCCGGAGAACGTCTCGCCGGCGGGGGACCGGCCGGCCGAGCCGGGCGCGTTGCGGGCGGGGAGCGGGCTGCGCGGGGTGCGCAACTCGCTGATGATGCTGGCCGCGCAGCTCTCCTCGCGGGTGCTGGCCCTCGGCTCGGTCATCGTGATCATCCACTCGCTCGGCTCCGGCGCCTTCGGTCAGATGCAGACCGCGGTCACGTATGGGGCGATCGTGTCGGTGATCGCGGATCTGGGCCTCAGCACCCTCTACCTGCGCGAGGGCGCCCGACGTCCAGAGCTGGTGGGCCGGTACCTGGACAACATGCTCTCGCTCCGGATCCCCCTCCTGGCCCTGGCCATCCTGGTGCTCACCGGTGCCCTCTGGCTGGTCGGTCTGCACTCCCTGGTCGTCGCGTCGGCCGCGCTTCTGGTCGGCTCCGGGCTCCAGCTTCTGCTGCGCAACAGCTTCTACGCGCTCCAGCGGGTCAAGTTCGTGGCCCTCGAGATCATCCCCGAGGCCCTGCTGCTGCTCGGGCTGGTCGTGGTCGGCGCCGTGAAGAACCTCGGCACCGCCTACTTCATCTGGGCCTACACCTTCAGCTACCTCGCCGCCGCCCTGTACTTCGCGGTGGCGCTGGTGGCGACCGGTGCCTGGCGTCCCACCTGGCGATTCGAGATGAGCCTGATCCGCCCCTGGATGGTGATGACGGTGCCGCTCGCGGTCAGCTACGTCTTCACCACGGTCTACTGGCAGATCGACGTCCCGATCCTCCAGCACTTCGGTCCTTCCACCCCGACCGCCTGCCCGACCCTCACCAGCCTCAGCTACTGCGAGGTCGGCTGGTACCAGGCCGCGTACAAGCCTTTCCAGGCGCTGCTGGTCATCCCCTTCGCGCTGCGCACCGTCGTCTTCCCGCTCCTCGCCGTGTACCACCGTGAGGCGCCGGAGCGGCTCGCGATCGCGCTCCAGAAGTTCTTCAAGGCGCTCGTCGCGCTCGGTCTGCCGGCCTCCATCGGGGTGATCGTGCTCGCCGACCAGTACACGTCGCTCTTCACCCTCCCCGCCCAGGCGTCCCCGTCGCTGCGGCTGCTCGGAGTGACCATCGTCTTCATGTTCGCCGACAATGCCAACGCCACCGGGCTGCTCGCCATGGATCGACAGCGCACCTACGCCTGGATCGTGGGAGCCGGCCTGGTGCTCAACGCCGTCCTCAACGCGGTGCTGATCCCGGTCTTTGAGCACCTGCACCCGGGCAGTGGTTACCTGGTGACCAGTGCCAGCACCGCCGCCACCGAGATCGGCCTCGTGATCATCGGCCTGCTCGTGCTGCGGCATCTCGGCGTGAGCGTCCCGGTGTTCCGGCTCAGCTGGCGGATCCTGCCCCCCGCCCTGCTGATGGGCGGCTTCCTGCTGCTCGTGCACCCCGAGGGCCGGATCGCCACCGTCGGCTACACGCTGGTTGCCGGGGCCCTCTACTTGGCAGCGCTCTGGCTGATGCGCGCCGCCGACCCGGACGAACGGCAGCTGCTGCGCCGCGCCCTGCACCGGGCCTGAGCGCCGCTTGTCCCGCGCGGTCCAGGCCGCTCAGATCAAGGAACGGCGCGGCGTCTACGGGCCGGCGACGGAGGCCGCCGGGGTCGGGGTGGCCACGTCGGTGGGCGGCGCTGCGGGCGGTATCGCGGCGTTGGAGGGGACGTCCTGCCCGCCCGGGGCGAACTCTGACCAGGGTGTCTGCCAGTCGCCCTCGCCGTCTGAGTACGAGGCCTCCAGCACGCTGCCGACGACCTGGACGGGGTCGCCGACCTGGCTCCAGGCGTAGTAGGTGACGGCGTTGGCGGTGCTCAGGTTGATGCAGCCATGGGAGCTGTTGGTGTCGCCGTACGGATACAGGCTGCAGCTGTTGCCATAGCAGACCCACGGGGCGGCGTGGATGAAGTACCCGTCCGCGGAGACCGCGCTGTCGTCGTAGACGGCCTCGTTGTACGTGTCGTCGCCGCCACAGGCCGCGGGGGTGTGGAAGGTCTGGCAGGAGTTCATCTGCACCACCGGGGTGTGGTAGAGGACCACGAGGATGCCGCTGATGGTGTCGTAGCCGGGCTTGCCGGTGTTGGTCGGCCAGCTGTCGATGAGCTGTTCGGTGGCCGCCGAATCGCCGTCGTAGACCTGCATCTGGCGGGACTGGGTGTTGACGACGGTGAGGTGAGCGGCCCCGATGGTGAAGCTCTCACTCCAGTCGCCGAGCCCCCAGTAGCCGTTGCCCGCGTCGACCCCGTTGAGGTCGGCGTCGACGGTCACCTGGGTCCCGCTGTCCCAGTAGCTCTCGGGGCGGTAATGGACGTCCTCGGCGTCGAACCAGTACCAGCCGCCGAGCTGCGGCGGGTTGCTCACCACCGCGATGTGGGCGATGATCCCGGGCTGATCCGCGACCGGTATCGGAGTGTTGAACTCGATCTCGACCGGCATCGCCACCCCCACCGTGTCACCGTTGCTCACGTATAGCACCGTGCTCAGCAGCCGCCTGGCGCTCGTGATGGTGTGGAAGGCGGAGGTCGCGACGGTCTCACCGCCGGCGGGGCTGACCGCTGTGGCGGTGACCGTGTAGGCGGTGTTGAGGTCGAGACCGCCCGCATAGGTCCACTCCGTGTTGCCGTTGGAGGTGGCCCAGGTGAGGGCGTCGTGGTCGCCGTTCTCCACGACCGCCACCGAGCTCACCGCGGCGTTCTGAGCGGTCACCTGGATGGTGGCGTCAAGGCCGACCCCGGTCGACCCGTCGGTGGGCGTCACGGTCAGCGAGGGCGGGCCCGACACGGTGAGCTGATGCCCGGGCGTGGAGGTGGGTCCCGGGGTGGTCCTCGCGGCCGGCGAGGCGGACGGGGCCAGGCTGCAAGCGGTCATCGCGAAGCCGAACGCAACGATGGCGAGCACCCAGGCGCGACGCCGCACGACCGCACGCGTCACTCCTATCACCACGACCTCGTCCGAGATGGCGTCTCACCTCACCGCGTGCGCCGATCTCCTGGCGCGACCTGCCTTTCTAGGTTAACGCCCTGGGCCGGCCCCCCGGTTACATGGAATCGCGCGACGCCCGTGGATGCGTCCCGATCAGCCCAATCGTTCCAGGATCATCGCCATCCCCATCCCGCCACCCACGCACATGGTCTCCAGGCCGATCTGGCCCCCGGCCGTCTGGAGACCGTTGATCAGGGTGCAGAGGATGCGAGCCCCGGTCATGCCGAAGGGGTGCCCCAGGGCTATCGAGCCTCCGTGGGGGTTGAGCCGGTCGTCGAAGGGGTCGATCCCGAGACCGCGCGCGGAAGGGATCACCTGGGCGGCGAAGGCCTCGTTGATCTCCACGACGTCGAGGTCATCGATCGTCATGCGGGCCCGGGCCAGGGCCTGCCGCGATGCGTCGATGGGCCCCAGTCCCATTCGCTCCGGCTCGAGCGCCGAGAGGCCGGTGGAGACGATCCGTGCAAGCGGCTGGATGCCGAGGGCCCGAGCCCGGGCGTCGCTCATCACGACCACCGCCGCCGCGCCGTCGTTGAGCGGGCACGAGTTGCCGGCGGTGACCCTGCCACCCTCCCGGAAGGCTGGTTCGAGGGCCGCCAGCTTCTCCAGCGAGGTGTTGCGGCGCGGGCCGTCGTCCGCCGTCATCATCCGCCCATCCGCGAGCGGCACGGGCACGATCTCGCGGTCAAAGAACCCGCCGTCCTGCGCTGCCACCGCGCGCTCCTGGGAACGCAGCCCGAAGCGGTCCATCTCCTCTCGGGAGACCCGCTCGTGCTCGGCAACGATCTCCGCCGTCTCGCCCATCTGGATGTAGATGTCGGGATAGCCGTTGGGGTTTTCGGGCTCCAGCCTCGGGTTCTGGCACGCGGGGATGTCGCTCGTGCCGTGCTGGTACCGCGTGGTCGACTCCACCCCCACCGAGAGGAAGACGTCTCCCTCCCCGGCGCGGATCGCGTGCGCCGCCATCCGGGTGGACTGCAGAGAGGAGGCGCAGTACCGGGTGACGGTGGTCCCGGGGCAATTGAGCCTGGCCAGGATGGAGACGATCCGTCCGAGGTTGAATCCCTGCTCGCCTCCCGGCAGACCGCACCCACAGATGAGGTCGTCGATGCTGCCGCGGTCGAGCGCGGGCAGGCGGTCGAGCACCCTCTCGACCACCAGCGCGGCGAGGTCGTCGGACCGCCAGCCGGTGAGCGATCCCTTGAACGCGCGGCCGATGGGGGAGCGGCCGAAGGCGACGACGACGGGCTCAGGCATCGCTCCCCGCCGGTCCGGCGGGGGCCATGGTCTGCGCCAGCTGCGCCGGGCTGATGTTGGCTCCCGAGCAGATCAGCGCCACCCGGCGACCCTGGAGCCGCGGTGCCAGGGCCGGGTCCAGTGCCGCGGCCAGGGGGGCCGCCCCGGCCGGTTCCACCAGCGTCCTGGTCTTCTCGATCATCAGCCGGGTGGCCCGGAGCAGCTCCCGATCGTCGATCAGCACGAAGTCGGTGAGCAGCTCGCGCATGATCCGCTGGGGCAGATCGAAGGCGGTGCCGGTGGCGACGCCCTCGGCGGTGGTGGTGTTGGGCCGCTCCACCATCTCCCGGGCCCGCCACGAGTCGTGCGCGGCCGGTGACTGGGCCGACTGCACGCCGATCACCTCGATCGAGGGCCTGACCGCTCGGGCCACGATGCAGGCCCCGGAGGCTCCGGATCCGCCACCCACCGGGACCAGGATGACGTCGATCTCGGGCTGATCCTCGAGCAGCTCCAGCGTGGCGGTTGCGACGCCCGCGATCAGATCGGGTTCGTTGCCGGTGTGGATGTAGCGCAGCCCGCGCCGGGTGGCGAGCGCCTCGCAGTGCGCGCGCGCCTCCTCGAACGCCCGGCCGATGCAGATCACCTCGGCGCCGAGGTCGCGCATCGCCTCCACCTTCACGGGGTTGGCGTGCTCGGGCACGCAGACGGTGGCGGTGATCCCGAAGATGTGGGCGCCGTACGCGACCGACTGCCCGTGGTTGCCCGTCGAGGCGGTGATCACGCCCCGCCGGCGCGTTTCCGGGTCGAGCCGGCTGGTCAGGTTGATCCCGCCCCGGACCTTGAAGGCGCCGGTGGGGAGGAGGTTCTCGTGCTTGACCCACACCTGGGCGTCGACCATCCGGTCGAGTGCCCGGTAGGAGCGGAGCGGAGACCGCGGCAGGTGGTCGCGGATGCGGGTGCGGGCGGCCAGGACGTCGGCGAGAGTCGGGGGCTGGAGCTCCATCACCGCGAAGGTAGCAGCCCGGCGCCGCGCGATGCCCACTCCGGCATGGCGAGGCGGGGGTTCAGGCGAGGGCGGCGCGGAGGAAGTCGAAGGAGGCGTCGGCGACCTCCTCCCATCCCTCCTGGTTGCAGATGAAGTGGCTGCGGCCGGGGAAGGCCTGAAAGCGCGTCAGGCCTGCCGAGCGGCGGTACCGCCTGGCGTTGCGTCTGACGGCCGGAAGTGGGCAGAGGTGGTCGGTGTCGCCGGCGATCATGAGCAGCGGCGCGTGCTCCCGCCGGAAGTGGATCCGGCCGCTCCGGAGGAGAGTGCTCCGCGGCACGTTGCGGCTCTCCGGGACGACGTACTCCTCGAAGGCCCGATCGCTCGCGGCGCGGCTCATGGTGTTGCAGAAGGTGTAGTGGAAGCGGGCCGGCGTCATGGCCACCGGCCGGTTGCCGGCGAGGGGGTTGACGTGGGGGAAGTTGGCCCGGAGGAAGTGCGGGTCGAGGGAGATGACACCGAGTGCGGGCGCCGAGCTGACCGCGACGCCGGCTCTGACCAGCCCGTCGTTCACCAGTCGCTGGACGACCAGCCCTCCCACCGAATGCCCGATGACGAGCGGGGGATCGGGAAGGGTGCCGATGACGTCCGCGAAGTGCTGCACGACCTGGCCAAAGGTGAGCCTTCCCAGCTTTGGGTCGATGTGGCGGCGCAGTTCCGCCGGCTCCCCGACGTGGTACGGCCAGGAGGGGACGACGGTCTCGAATCCTGCCGCCTGCGCCCGCGCCACCCACGGATCCCAGCTCTTGGCATTCATGTACATGCCGTGGGCAAAGAGGATCGAGGGCCGGGCTGGAGCCATCGCAGGCCAATCTAGCACGGGTGCGCAGACCGCCCGGGGGGTGTCGCGCGACCCGCGCCGATCCCTGCTGCGGCTTGCATTACTCTGGTGTCTGCCCACCCGGGACGGTGGCCTCACGAGAGCCACGAGAGCCACGCCCTCCCTCGCAGCCCACCCTGGAGAGAATTCGATGACCACACCCTTCGAGACGGTGCGATCGGCCGATGGCACCACGATCGCGGTGGAGCGGAGCGGCGAGGGCCAGCCGGTGGTCCTCATCGGGGGCGCCTTCAGCGACCGCGCGACTGCCGCCGGTCTCGCGCAGGTCCTCGCCCCGCACTTCACGACGGTGACCTACGACCGGCGCGGCCGCGGTGACAGCGGTGACTCCGACCGCTACGCCCCGGAGCGGGAGATCGAGGACCTCACCGCGGTGATCGAGGGCGTGGGAGGGCGAGCCGGCGTCTTTGGCCACTCCTCCGGGGCCATCCTCGCCCTGGAGGCCGCCAGTGCCGGTGCGCCCATCCGCGGTGTGGTGGCGTACGAGCCGCCGTACATCTCCGACGGATTCCCCCGCCCCGCTGCTGACCTGGTCGACCGGCTGCGCGCCCTCATCGCGCAGGACCGCCCCGACGATGCCGTCGCCCTCTTCCAGACCGAGGCCATCGGCATCCCGGCGCAGGTGGTCGCGGGCTTCCGGACGACGGAGATGTGGCCCGGGCTGGTCGCCGTCGCTCACACCCTGCCGTACGACGTGGAGATCACCGGCCCCGGGAACGTCCTGCGCCCCGAGCGCCTGGGGGCGATCTCGGTGCCCACGCTGATCATCGCCGGGACGGCGAGCATGCCCTGGATGCTCCCCGGTACGCGCGCGGCCGCGGCAGCCATCCCGGGGGGACGCCACCTGGAGCTGGCCGGCGCGGATCACGGCACCCCCCAATCCCACCCCGACGTGCTCCTGCAGCCTCTGCTCGAGTTCTTCGTCTAGCGCAGGGTGCGGAAGCACCCTGCCCACACGGCCGCCCCGGATTGCGCCGTCTCGTGACCGGATCTCGACCCGATCCTGACCTGGGGACATCGACGGACGTTCAGGCCCAGGAGGATGATGGGCGGGTTTCATCCAACCCTGCCAGGCTGAGGAGTCCGCCAATGGCTCGCCCGATCCAGAGCACCATGCAGGAGGTGCCGCTCACCGTCAGCGACATCTTCCGGCGGGGTCAGACCCTCTTCCCGGGCAGTCAGGTGGTGACCTTCGAGGGGGATGGCTCGCGCCGGGCCGACTTCACCGAGGTTTCCGAGCGGGTGGCGCGCCTTGCCGCCGGGCTCCGCTATCTGGGTATCAAGCCGGGCGATCGGGTGGGCACCTTCTGCTGGAACCACCAGGAGCATCTGGAGGTCTATCTGGCGGTCCCGTGTCTCGGCGCCGTGCTGCACACCCTCAACGTCCGGCTTTCGCCGGCGCAGCTCGCCTTCACCATCAATAGCGGCGGCGACCGGGTGGTGATCGTCGACGCCGGGATGACGCCGCTCTTCGCCGCCATCCGGCCGCAGCTGACCACCGTCGAGAAGGTGGTGGTCGTGGGCAGCGGTGACACCTCCGGACTGGGCGCGGTCGTCGACTACGAGCAGCTGATCAAGGGCTCGGCGCCGCTCCGGGAATGGCCGGTGCTCGACGAGAAGCAGCCTGCGGCGATGTGCCACACGACCGGCACCACCGGCGACCCCCGGGGGGTGGTCTACAGCCACCGCTCGATCTGGCTGCACTCCCTCGCGACCGTCGCCAACTTCGCCCTCAACGAGAGCGATCGAGTCGGCCTGATGGTCCCGATGTTCCACGTCAACGGCTGGGGGAAGCCGTACGCGGCGTTCATGTGCGGCGCCGACCTGCTCCTCCCGGAGCGATTCCTGCAGCCGCGGCCGCTCCTCTCGTTCGTGGTGCAGGAGCAGCCCAATGTCATCGTCGGCGTGCCGACCATCTTCCAGGGGCTGCTGATCGCGGCTCAGGAGGCCGAGGCCGAGCTCAACTTTGTCCGCCTGGGGATCTGCGGTGGCGCGGCGGTGCCGGCCACCCTGATGCAGGCGTGCCAGCCATGGTTCCCGCTCATCCAGGCGTGGGGGATGACCGAGACCTCGCCGCTCGGGTTGGTCTCCTTCCCGCCCCGGGGCGTCGTCGAGGGTGACTCTTCCTACTGGCACTACCGAGCAAAGACGGGCCGGCCGGTGGCGGGCGTCGAGCTGCGCCTCGTCGGGGACAACGGGTCTCCGCTCCCCTGGGACGGCCAGACGGTGGGGGAGGTCGAGGTGCGCGGGCCGTGGATCGCAGGCTCCTACCTCGGGGGAGTGGACCGTGAGCGGTTCCACGACGGCTGGCTGCGCACCGGCGACGTCGGCACCGTGGACGAGCTCGGCTACGTCCAGATCACCGACCGGACCAAGGACATCATCAAGTCCGGCGGCGAGTGGATCAGCTCGGTGGAGCTGGAGAGCGAGCTGACGGCACACCCCGCGGTGGCGGACGTCGCCGTGGTGGGCATTCCCGACGAGCGCTGGGGGGAGCGGCCGCTGGCCGTGATCGCCTTCCGGCCGGGCCAGTCCGCCGATCCTGAGGATCTGCGTCAGTTCCTCACCGGGAAGGTGCCCTCCTTCTGGCTTCCCGAGTCGTGGGCCGTCGTCGTCGCCATCCCCAAAACTTCGGTGGGCAAGCAGGACAAGAGGGCCATCCGGCAGCTCCAGGCCGAGGGGAGGCTGGAGGTCCGCCGCCTGGTCCGCGTCGAGGCCGTCTGGGCCGACCGCCTGGGGGTGCCCAAGGGCCGCCGCTAGCATCGAGAGCGACTGACGCACTGGCGCGTCGGGGGAGGGGCGGGGGTGGTGCTTCGCTCCGGCACGGGCGTCGGCACGCCCTGACTGGCATGCCGCGCCGTCTGCTCGGCGGCGTTGCAACCGCCGCCTGCGCAAAGCCGGCGCTGCGCACGCACCCTCGCCCCTCCTCCATGCCGAGGGGGGCCGCCCGTCTACGACGCGATGATCGCGTGGCCTCGAGGTACACGCTGACGGGTAAGGAACCAGCGCCATCGGGCACTACACTTCCCGTCCAGTGGGCGACTCTCCGTTCGGGCTCCCCGATGACCCGCCGGCACTCCGCGCGGCCGACCTTGGGGGCGATCCCTTCGTCGCCTTCCGGACGTGGCTCGCGCTCGCGCGGGAGAGCGGGGAGGAGGCTGCCGACGCGATGGCGCTGGCCACCGCCTCGGCTGCGGGCGTGCCGTCGGTGCGGATGGTCCTCCTCCGCGGCCCCGATGACAGGGGTCTCACCTTTCACACCCACCGCCTGAGCCGCAAGGGAGACGAGATCGCGGCCGTGCCCCGGGCCGCGGTGGTCCTGCACTGGACACGACCGTTCCACCGGCAGGTCAGAGTCGAGGGGCGGGTCGAGGCGCTGGAGGATGAGGCGTCCGATGCGTACTTCCGCAGCCGCCCCGTGGGTGGCCGGCTCTCCGCATGGGCCTCACCGCAGAGCCAGGTGGTGGCGAGCCGAGCCGAGCTGGAAGGGCTCTGGGGGTTGGTCCGGCAGCGCTTCCCTGACGACGACGCCATCCCGCGGCCTCCGAATTGGGGCGGTTACCGGTTGGTCCCCGACATCTTCGAGTTCTGGCAGGGCCGCCGGGACAGGCTCCACGACCGGATCCACTTCCGCCTGCTCGGGGAAACAGTGGATCCGCGAGCGGCTCGCTCCGTAGGTGCGCCGAACGATCGGGGATGTGGCCATGCGGCTGCCGGTCAGGGGCGGGGGTGCGTGCGCAGCGCAGGCTTTGCGCAGGCGGCGGTTGCAACGCCGCCGAGCAAAGGACGCGGCACGCCAGTCAGGGCGTGCCGGCGTCCGTGCCGGAGCGAAGCACCACCCCCACTCCTCCGCCGGTGCACAGCCTTCTACGCGACCCCCGCGGCCTCCAGACCGACCTGGTGGAGGAGGCCGTTGCTGGATACGCCCGCCCCACCCACCGCGGAGTCCGCGCTCCGGTCGGTGAAGCGGCCACCGGCCTCCTCGACGATGAGGGCCAGGGCGGCGAAGTCCCAGAGGTTGGCTCGCGACGACCAGCCGATATCGGCCGTGCCCCGGGCGACGGAGAGGTGGGAGAGGGAGTTGCCCATGCTCCGGCTGTCCCAGCAGCGGCCGGCCAGCTTGCGCAGGGGTTCGTCCATCCCAATGCGGACAAATCCAGACACGCTGGTGTGGGCCAGCATCGCCGCCTCGACCCGGTCGATGGCGGAAACGTGGATGGGCTTGCCGTCGACCGTCGCCCCCTCGCCCCGCGCCGCCGCATAGCGCTGCCGGAGGGCGGGCACGGACGCGATCGCGCAGACCGTGACCCCCTCCCGCTGGAGCGCGATGAGGCAGGCCCAGGTCTCATAGCCGCGGATGAAGCTGCGAGTGCCGTCGATGGGGTCGACCACCCAGCGGGTTCCGGAGATGTCGGCGAAGTCACCGCCGTACTCCTCGCCGACCACTCGCTCCGAGGGGCGGTGGACCCGAATCTGCTCCCGGATCAGCTGCTCGATCTGGCGGTCCGCCTCGGTGACCTCGGTGAGGTCGGGCTTGCGTTCGACGTGGAGGTCGAGGCTGCGCCAGCGGCTCATGGCGATGGCGTCGGCGAGGTCGGCCAGCCCGTGGGCAAACTGGAGATCGGGGTTCATGGGCCCAACCCTAGCAGCAGCCCGCTGGCCAGTCGCCGCGCTGCCGGGCAGGGGGCGGTGCCGGTAAGCTTTTGCTGCCCACACCATCAAGAGAGAGGACCTGCCCGATGGCACACCGCAAGCTCCCCATTCTCGACCCCACCGGCTTCGTCGTCCTCGGGGAACACCGGGGCCCGTCGATCCCGCCCGCCGAATGGCAGGGCCTGGAGTTCATCGACTGGAAGTCCGGCGGCGACACCAACTTCGCACCGCTCGCCTCCGCTCTCGGCGAGATGGAGTGCCGCGGCTTCTGGGATCACGGCAAGCCGGACAAGGACGGCATCTGGACCAAGAACCGGGAGATCGCACCCTCCCTGGTCCGCTACGTCGAGCAGATCGGGGCACGCTACGGCCGGGTGAGGGTGAT
>Ga0181520_10000699_pt1 | contig 72297 bp, 54 predicted proteins | sample PEATcosm2014_Bin_29_FD_132451 | JGI IMG/M metagenome (GOLD analysis project Ga0181520, IMG submission 132451) | Peatland microbial communities from MTU Mesocosm Facility, Houghton, MI, USA - PEATcosm2014_Bin02_30_metaG | ecosystem: Environmental > Terrestrial > Soil > Wetlands > Peat | place... | reverse complement strand
TGCCGCAGTACTGTCGTCGTTATTGTTTTCCAGCAGCGCGCAGGCGCAGTTGCCCAACATCACGGAAGTTTCTGGACAGGGAAACAATGACTGGAATTTGGCGGCACCATGGGGGGCGGTTCCGACCAGCGCAAACAACTACGTCACCACGACGGGGGCGGGAAGTGGATCGGGAGTGGTTTGGGGGTCTCCCAATTCCCAAGGCCGGGTAAGAGTCAACGATCCCGCCTCTAGTCCAGCGGCGCCAAATCCGAACGTATTCGATGGCGGCTCAATAACCGTCAGCCCCAACACTGAGTGTCTGTTCAAGCAGGTGAACGGGGAATCGGCCTCTGCGAATTGGATTTTACAGGGCGGGGAGTTGTATTGGGCCAACAACACAGGCGGCGGCATGGCTACGTTAAACGGCACCATCACCAATGCGGCAAACTCGTATATTGTCGTTAATGCCTCTGCCACGGGCGATTCTTCAGGCACCAAGACCAACACGTTAAACATCGCCGCAACACTGACTGGCGGTAATACCATAACGATACTGTCGGGGTTTAGTTCTCCCACCTCATCGACGGACACAAATGAGGAGGTTATGTTTACTGGAAATTTGAGCGCATTTACAGGCACCCTCGTGGTGGGCGGGCCTGGTTGTGCCAACACGATCTTGGAATTAAATCCCTCCAGTGCGAGTATGCCTTCGCTGTCAATATATATGCGGTCGAATACTGTGTTGCGAGTGGACACTTCGATCACCATTGCCAGCCTGACCCTATTTGAAACGGTTTCGGGAATTCCGATTTCATTGCCGGTGGGCACCTACAATGCCGCCAATTGGGCCGGCCTGGGTTATGGCGGAACTTTTCAGGGTGCCGGCAGTGTGACGGTAACCGTGGCAAACTTTGCGCCCCAGACGACTGTTCCGGTGGCCTCGCCCAGCAGTGTGGTGGTGGGGCAAAATACGCCCGTGACGTTGTCCGAGACGCTGTCGAGTGGCACCCCGCCATTTTACTATCAATGGCAGTCCAATAGCGTCAACGTGGGCACGGCGGTGACCACCAGCGCCGTGACGAATGCCTTGGTAGTGAACACGACCGGCATGGCGCTGGGCAATTATAACTACACTGTGGTGGTGACCAATAGTTACGGCTCCACCACCAGCGCTCCGGTCACGCTGAGCGTGGTTCTTCCCGGCAACATTGGTGAGACGGCGGTTGGTTTTGGTGACGATTGGAATAATACAGCGACGTGGAGCAATGGCGTGCCAACCATGGGGAATAATTATATTTCAAACACCAATGGGGTATCTTCAGTCAGCGGGTTTGGCATTTCGACCGTTGGCCGCGTGCGTGACAATGATCCGTCGCGGGGAGCGCCCAATCCCAATGTCTTCGATGGCGGCACCCTGACGCTGGTCGCCAATACGGAGTTGCTGGTCAAACAGACCAATGGGCAGTCGGCGAGCGCGAACATCGTCTTAGATGGCGGCGTCATCCGTTGTGCCAGCGATTTGGGCGGCGGGACGAACCTCTTTGGCGGTTCCATCAGCAATGCCGCTGACTCCTATCTGGTGATTTGGGAAGACGCTATAAATGATGCCAGTGGTGTGCTGCCGCAGGCGTTTGATTTCACCTCGTCGTTTAGCGGGTCGAACAATCTCACTTTGGTGTCTGGCAATGGCGCAGGCGGTGCCAATCTGACAAATCTGACCTTTATGTTCAGCGGGAATCTAAGTCAGTTCGGCGGAACATTGACGCTCGGAAACGCGGAGACCTCGGGCGAAGTGCTGGAGTTGAATCCGTCCAACACCAACATGACGTCCGCGTCGGTGTACATGAATCCGAACACGACCCTGCAAGTGGACGAGAACTTAAAGCTGGGAACGCTGAGCGTCTTTAACGAAGCGGCCAATTATCTGACGGCAGTGGCCCCTGGAAAATATTCCGCCGGTCAATTGGCGGCGTTGGGAATCGGGGGCGCCTATCGAGGGCCAGGCATTCTGTATATTACAACCAACTTGAATCCCGTCAATTTGCAGGGGGCCTCGTCACTGGAATTAGGCCAGACGCTGCTTTTGCAGGTCGAAATCCCGGCGGGTTATAATCAAAACCAGACAGTGACGGTCACCGTGACCAATAATAATACCACCGTGGCCAGCCTGCCCGGCGGCAATGCAAGCCAAGCCACCGTGACGTTTGCGGCCGGGGCCGCCAATGTGCAGACCCTTAGTGTGGCGCTGAATGCGCTCGGAACCGCCAATTTTGGGGCAACCGGCACGCCGAACTTGGTGCCCGCCGCCTTTAACCTGAGCGTCGTGCCCAAGCCGGTTTTGGTTGAGGCCTTCCGCGCTTCCAGTCTGGTTGCCCAGTTGGGGCTTAATGACGGGGACGACGTGAGCCAGTGGGCGGGGGACACGAATTCGCAGTGTATTGCCTATGAGAACAATGCGGAGCCCATTTTCCACACGGGTGTTCTGCCGTCCGGCGCGCCGGCGGTGGACTTTACCAACCAGGCCGACTTGTTGATCTTGACTGGTGAGAGCGAGATCCCGGAAAGCGGACAGAGTAACTTTACCGTCGTGGTGGTGTTTCGCGAAGATGCCGTCGGGGCGGGTGCTTCGGCGCCCGGCACGCAGTGGTACCAGCAAGCCGGATTGGTGGACAGTGAAATACTCTATAGCACCAACAACCAAAACGGCTGGGGCATTTCGATTGATCAAACCGGCGCGGCGAACATCGGCCTGGGAAATCCAGACACGACGTTTGCGGCCACGAATGATGCTTTGGTGAGCACAAACTTTCATGTGGGAGTTTTCGTCTTTGATCCCTCACAGCAACAACTGCGGGTGGTGATGGACAACCAGCCGGCGGAGGTGCTGACCAACGCGGCGCTTTCGCTGAATCCAAGAAGCGCCATGGCGGAAATTGATTTCGGCAGGGGACTCAACAACACCAATTACTTCGACGGTGATATAGCCGAGATTGACTTTTACAACGGTGCGCTCAACAGCGTCGAAGCGGCCGCCGCCATCACCAATCTGAGCTCCGTGTATCATCTGACCTTCCCGTCAACGACGCCTCCGCCGGCGCCGGTAGTGTCGCTGGTGAAGAACAGCAATGGAACATTTACAATCTCGTCCAGCAACGCCGGGACGCTCCACTCCACCACCAATTTGGTTGGGGCGGTTTGGCAGGTTGAAGAATCCATTCCCGGGGCACCCGGGTCAGTCACCATCACTCCATCGCCGACGAACCGCGCCAAATTTTATCGCGTATCGGTTCCATAAAGAACCAATCCCAATATTCAAGTACCGAAGACACGATATATGAACCGGCTTTCTCCAGTGAACAAGAGACCCGCAAAAAATGTCAAATGCGGCCTGGTATTGCCGGGTAAAATGCCTGATGGCAAGTGCGCCTTCACTTTGATTGAACTGCTGGTGGTAATCGCCATCATCGCCATTCTGGCGGCGATGTTGTTGCCAGCGCTGGCCAAGGCCAAGGAAAAATCCAAGCGGGCGGGATGCGTGAACAATCTGCGGCAGCTTGCCGTGGGGGATACCATCTATGCCGGCGACAGCAACGACCTCGTTTTGGATGACCGCATATATGCAACTAACAATACCTATAAGGTAGGGGTGCAAGTTGCGCTCAATCCACCGGACGGTCAAACCGCCGCCCAGGTCAATTTGAGTATTGTAACGAACGCCGCCTCGGTCTGGAGTTGTCCAGATCTTCCGCAGTTGCCAATGTATGAGAATCCAGGCAGTGGCTATCAATGGGATCTTGGCTACCAATATTTTGGGGGGATCACAGGCTGGCAGAACGGATTTGGCACATTTAAAGCCCGCAGTCCGGTCAAACTCGGGATGTCAAAGCCATATTGGACATTGGCCGCAGACTCTGTGCTGGATAATGAATATTCAGGAGGATGGGGGGCGGTAGATCCGGCTCCGCGCGCATTTGTTTATCAAAACATGCCGCCACATAAAAGTTCGGGAAGCCGACCCGCCGGTGGAAACCAGGTTTTTTGTGACGGTCATGTGGACTGGATCAAAGCCCAGGCAATGTATTCTCTGACTACGTGGGATCCTCTGCGCGTATTCTACTTTTATCAGGATCAAACTGACTTTGATCCCTCTCTTGTTCCGCATTTGAGCGCCCTTCAATACAAATAAACAAAACATGACGTCTGGGGGGCGAAGCGTCTGTCGTCCGGGGTGGCGGTGTCACCGAGTTTTCCCCGGCGGCGGTTTACCTGACGCAGACGGAAATTCCAATTCATATGACGAGAAGGCATTGTTGTACCGTAGTGTTCTTTATCTTGGTGGTCCTGAGTGGGTGGTCGGCGAACATTTATGAAACTCCCGCCGGGGATGGCTTGGATTGGAACAATAGCGCGACTTGGACGAACGGAGTTCCCGTGGGAGGAAACAACTACATTTCGACCACTAATGCAACTTATGCAGTCAGCGGGTTTGGCATTTCGACCCTTGGCCGCGTGCGGGACAACGATCCGTCGCGGGGAGCGGCCAATCCCAATGTCTTTGACGGCGGCACCCTGACGTTGATCGCCAATACGGAGTTACTGGTCAAACAGACCAACGGGCAGTCAGCGAGTGCGAACATCATTGTAGACGGCGGAGTCATCCGTTGCGCCAACGATCTGGGTGGCGGAACGAACATGTTTGGCGGCTCCATCAGCAATGCCGCCAACTCCTATCTGGCCATTTGGGAAAACGCCGGGAATGATCCCAATGGCACGCTGCTGGAAGCGTTTGACATTACCGCGTCGTTGAGCGGGTCAAACACCTTGACGCTGGTGTCGGGCAGTGGCTCATTGGTTGGCACTTTGACCAATTTGACCTTCTTGTTCAGCGGGAATCTGAGTCAGTTTGGCGGGACATTGGCGCTGGGTAACGCGAATACTTCAGGCGAGGTGCTGGAATTGAACCCCACCAGCACCAACATGGCGTCGGCGTCATTATCCATTGATTCAGACACCACCCTGCAACTGGATCAGACAGTGGCGGTCAAAGCGTTGACGATATTTAACAAGGCATCGAATACCGCGAACAATGTGGCTCCGGGCGTTTATGGGCCAAGCAGTCTGGCGGCGCTGGGATTGGGGGGGAGCTTTCGCGGGAGCGGTGGGCTGATCGTGGGTAATCCAAACACGCCTTTTACAACTAGTCCCGTCAACTTGACGGGCACCAATGTGACCGCGGGTGTGACGGTGTTGTTGCTGGAGACACTGGCATCCGGTCAAGGGCCCTTTTCCTATCAGTGGCAATCCAATGGAATCAGTGTGGGAACAGCGGTCACCACCGCCGCCACGTCGAATCTGTTGGCGGTGAACACGACCGGATTTGCCATTGGAAATTACGCTTATGACGTGGTGGTGACCAATAACCAAGGTTCTTCCACCAGCGCACTGGTAACATTTAGTGTGGTGGCGCCCGCGCCGCCGATGGTTTCACAAGTCACCACCCCGGGGTTTGTCACGGTGTTTGCCGGCGGAACGCCCTCCTTTTATGCCGCTTTTGTCGGCCCCCAGCCCATTTCGTTTCAATGGCGGAAAACAGTGGATCATACGAACTACAGCAACCTCACAGGAGCCACCAACACGACCCTGCTGTTAACCAATGTCCAACTGACGGACGCCGGTTACTATAGCTTGTGGGCCTCGAATAGCGCCACCGGCGGTTTTACGGTTTCGAGCGGAGACGCGCAACTGCTGGTGCTGTCGGGTTCAGCCCCTTCGACTGTCACCATCACCAATTTGGTGGGCTTGGCGGCGACGGTCCGGGGCGACGGATCTTACGTCGTGACTTCGACGTCTCCGGCATGGAGCTTTATCGGTGGTCTCGGCGTGGCGCCGTTCAACCTGGCGACGGGTTCGGGAGCGGACAACGAGGGGATCTATTCGGAAATCACGTTCAGCTATACCAACGCAACCACGCAGGCGGCTGGGATTCGTTTATATGCGTCCCAGCCGGTGGTGTTGTTTTCCGAAACGACCCTGGCGGCGACGCCCAATGCCAATTTTCAATTTCCGATTTTAACCAATGCCCCCGCCGTCGTGGGACATGTGGGTTATGCCGGGAACTTCGGGGTCTATACGTTTTCCGAGTTCAATCTGGAGAGCCCCTGGCTGTTTTTTGACAGCAACTTCAACTCCTTCATCATCTCGGCCGCGACCAATTACATGATTGCCAGCAATGCGGTGAGCGGCGATGGACTCTCCTGTGGCATCAATGCCGCGATCCCCACCCTGCCGGCGGGTTTCACGCATCGGTCAATTTTGGTGATTCAGAATGGGATCAACCACACCTTTGAAACGTGGGGAAAGGCTTTGACGGCATTTTCGGGAAAGATCCAGCCGACGAGCGATTCCGCCGTGGAACTGAACAAACTCGGTTATTGGACCGACAACCTGACGACATATTACTATTACTATGTGGGGACTTATATCTCCACTTTGCTGGCGGTACGCGATGAATTCAAGACCAATGGTCTGGCCCTGGGATACATGCAGCTGGACAGCTGGTGGTATCCCAAAGGGGTTTCCGACACGTGGGAGGGCGATGCCACCAACAATCGCGGCGGGATTAACACTTACACCGCCGACCCAACGCTGTTTCCGAGCGGTCTGGCGTCATTCCAGCAGCAACTGGGGTTGCCGATGATCACGCATGCGCGCTGGACTGATGGCGCCAGCCCGTATTGGTCGGAGTATATCATGTCCGGTGGGGTTTCCATTGACCCGGCCTATTGGGCCCACATCATGGGCTTCATCCAAAACGCCGGGGTGGTGACCTATGAGCAGGATTGGATGAATCAAATGGCCGTCCCGAACATGAACTTGACGGATCCTCCGGCGTTCGTCAATAACATGGCGGCGGCGGCGGCGGCCAACGGCCTGAACATGCAATATTGCATGCCGACGCCGAAAATTTATCTGCAGTCCTCGCTTTACACCAATCTCTTGACGATGCGCGTGAGCAACGACCACTTGACCAGCGATAAATGGGACCAGTTCATTTACGATTCCCGGTTGGTTAGCGTCATGGGGGCCTATCCCTGGACCGATGCCTATAACAGCGTCGAATTGAGGAACCTGCTGGTCGGCACGCTTTCGGAGGGGCCCGTGGGCGTGGGTGATCCCCTCGCCGGGGTGAGTTTCGGCAACCTGTCCTTGGCGGTGCGCGCCGATTCGGTGATTGTCAAGCCCGATGCCTCGCTGGTGCCAACGGATCAAACCTATTTGAATGATGCCTTGGGGAGCGGCCTGCCCATGGTTGCATCAACCTACACTGATTTTTCAGGGCTGCGGGCATATTACATTTTCACCTATGCCCGGTCGTCCACGATCACCAACGGCAGTTTTGTGCCTTCAAGTCTGGGCGCTACGGGCGAGGTTTACCTGTACAATTATTTTGCCGGCACGGGTGCGGTCGTGAATGCCTCCAGCGCCTGTAGCTTTTCCGCCAGTCCCGCCAATATCTACAATGGTGGAAGCTATTTTGTGATTGTCCCGGTGGGTTCGTCCGGCATCGCCTTGCTCGGGGACACGAACAAATTCGTCACCTTGGGCAAGAAGCGCATTGCCACGCTGACGGATTCCGGGGTGCTGCATGCCACGGTTGCGTTTGGTGCGGGTGAAACCAACGTGTGGCTTTCGGGCTACGCGCCCTCGATGCCTTACGCGACCGTCAACAATGGTTCGGTGAGTGCGGCCAATTATGCATCCTCAAGCCATTGGTTTACGCTGTCCGTGCCGGCCGGCGGCGGCACTTCAGCGAGCGTGTCGCTGAGCCTGAACGCCAGCGCGCTGCTGAATCTTCAAATTGTGCGGACCAACAATTCGGCGCCGGTGCTCATTTGGAACGGCTCGGGCCACTTGCTCGAATCCACCAATCTGAAGGGGCCATGGACCACGAACAGTTCCGCCGCTTCGCCGTTTACGGACGTTTCCATCCCACCCACGAAGTTTTACCGGGTCAAACAATGAGGTTGCCATCTGCCGGGGATTGGCAATCATAATGTCTTCGATCTGATACCGATATTATTTTAGCATCCATACGCAATTTATAATCGAGCACGCTCCGCAAGGCTATTCCGGGCAATCTCTCGACTGCCCGAGGTGGTGGTCTGTCAGGCCCGGCTCAAGGTTTTTGCTCTTTTTTTTCATCGTTTTTCTTTTTTGCGGGCAATCGGTTCGGGCGCTCCCAACGGTCGCCGAAAGGTTTAATTCACGCATTTGGGACAAAACTGAAGGTTTGCCGGATAATTGGGTGACGGCGGTGATGGCCGACAAGCAGGGTTTTTTATGGGTGGGCACGCGCCAGGGGCTGGCGCGGTTTGATGGTGTCAAATTTGAGCGGCTGCCGTTTTCCAACCTTACGAACGGCAGCCCGCGGATTACGGGGATTTGCGAGGATGGTCAAAACCAAATCTGGATTGCCACCGAGCAGGAAGGGCTTTTTTATTGCACCAATAATCTTTTGGGGCAAAAGGCGGTCAAAATCTGCGCGCTGGCCGGCATCACGAGTTTGGCGGCCGGCACCAACAATGGGCTGTGGATCTGCACCAGCAACGGCCTGTTTTCATTCAAAGCAGGCCTGCTTACACGCGTGAGCCAAAGGAATGAACGCGGGGAGGAAGAAAGGATTTCCCGGGTCTGTGTCGCCAACTCTGGCAGAGTTTGGGTCACCACGAGTTTGGGAGTGTATTATGTATCCGACGATTCGCTGAAAAGCTATCCGATCACAGCGGAAAACCAGGGTGGGGGCCCCAAGTATCTGGGGGTTTACGAGGATGGACATCATCATCTTTGGGGCTTTGGCGAAACCTATTTGATCAATTTGCTGGAAGGCAAGCGTTTCAATTATTTTCCCGGCGATGCGTTGTCCTCCGTGCGGCTGCTGAGTTTTTATGAAGCAAGCGACGGCGCCTTGTGGACGGGGACCAGTGGGCGGGGGTTGTTTCGATTTGCCGGTGAAGGATTTCGCCCCGTGGAGATTCCCGGGCCCGCCGCCCCCAACGACATCCGCTGCATCTGTGAAGATCGCGAGGGGAACATGTGGCTGGGCACGGATGGTGGCGGGTTGCTGCAGTTGTTGCCGGAGCATGTGCGCGAATTTGACGTGGCAGACGGACTGCCAAACTATCCGGCCAGCTGCCTTTTTCAAGCGCCTGGCAACCAGCTTCAGGTGGCGTTTTCCGATGGAGATATTTACTCCGGCAATGGCGAGGGCTTCGAATTGGGCCGGCAGCTGGGGGCCTTCGAGGCTCCGGCCCTGATGCGGTCCATTTGCGCCGCCCCCAATGGCGACATCTGGGTGGCGGCTTATGGCTTGGGACTGACGTGTTATCATCAGCAAAGAAAGGTGGAATTTAATTCTTCGGCCGGGCTGTTTGAAAACCTCCTGACCTATGCCTGCACGTACACGAATGGTGACGTTTGGGCCGGCACTGAAGCCGGGCGGGTTTATTTGTGCCGGGGCGGTGAACTTGAATTGGCGGGGCGCGTGGATGCGGGAGTTACCTGCCTGCTGGCGTCGGGTATGAATGAGCTTTGGATTGGCACGGAATCGGGTTCGATCTGGCGATTTGCCCAAAGCCGCTGGGTTCGAGTGTCGGAACCGCGCCGATGCGATTTTCGCGCCATCCAATGTTTATACGAGGACTCGCGCGGGTGGCTTTGGGCCGGAATTCGCGGTGGGGGATTGTTTTGCTGGTATGGCTCCGCCGGAAAATTTTGGCCGCTATCAGAGACCTCCAGCGACGGCATTCGGGTCAGCGTGTACGGAATCACCTCGGACAGGCAACAGGACCTGTGGGTCACCTCCAGCGCCGGCATCGCAATGATTGACAGAGCAGGGCTTGATCAGTCGCCGTTGGCCGCGACGGAGCCGGTTCTGCGATTGGTTGACCGGCTCGATAATAATCGGACGGTGAATGCCCTGGGCCTGACGGCGATTTCTTCTGACGATGGCATCCTTTGGTTTCTTCTGGCGGGAAAACTCGTCCGGGTGAATCCGCTGACGTGGGAGCGTTCCAGCGGCTCGCTCCAAAGCTATATCCAGTCCCTGAAGGTTGACCGCGAAAAGCCCCAGTTTATCACCGCATCCGACTCACCGGTGCCCCTCAAACTGCCGACACGGCTGGCTGCCGGTACCCACGCGCTGGACTTCAAATTTGCCACGCCCAGTTTTACCGCCCCGGAGGATGTCGTCATTCGCTACAAGCTCCAAGGCTTGGACTCAGACTGGGTTTCTCCGAAGCCGGGTGTGCGGGATGCCATGTATGACGCCGTCCCCCCTGGCGACTATAGTTTTCAAGTGATGGTCCGCAATTATGATGGCACTTGGGACCCGCACGTCCCGAGTTTCGCCTTTACGATTCCCCCGCCGTTTTGGCGTTCCCCATGGGCCTTGCGCGCCTATATGCTGGCCCTGGCATTCGGCATTTATTCGACCGCCCGGCTGGTGTCGAACCGCCGATTACGCAAGCGGCTGCTCCAATTGCAACATGATGGTGAAATGGCCCGCGAACGGATGCGGATTGCGCAGGACATGCATGACGAGATTGGATCAAAACTGGCCAAGATTTCGTTTTTGACCGAAGGTGTGAAAGCCGAACTCCGCGACATCTACCAGGACAGCGGCGTCATTGATTCCCTGTCGCGGTCATCGCGCGAATTGTTGCAATCATTGGATCAGATGGTTTGGGCGGTAAATCCGCGCAACGACACGCTGGAAAACCTGGCAGCCTACCTGTGCCAGTATTCCGCCGATTTCTTTCACGATACGCCGGTCGCTTGTGAGCTGGATTTCCCGCAGAAATTACCCGCGGTGGTTCTCTCCGCCGAAACCCGGCATAATATCTTTCTGGCGGTCAAAGAAGCGTTGACCAACGCGTTGAAACACTCCGGTGCCACAAAAGTATGCGTCCAGCTCATGATGGAGAAAAACCTCCTCAAACTGCTGATTGTGGACAACGGCCGGGGTCTGGACGTGCAATCCAAATTTGCCGGGCCGGAAATCGTCACCGCCAACTCCCGGTACGGGATTTCAGGAATCCGTCGCCGCCTGCAATCCATCAACGGCGAATTTCTAATCCAAAGCATCCCGGGGCAGGGGACGACCTACATTTTTACCATTGCCATCAAAGGAATATCAGCATCCAATTTCACGCATGAAACCTAACTTGATTCCAGTCTCCATCGTTGATGATGAATCCGAACTGCGCGAAAGCATCGTCCGCTATTTGAGGGTGACCAATCAGTTTCGCTGCGTCAGCGAATATCGGAGTGCCGAGGAAGCGCTCCGGAAGCTGCCGGCGGACAAGCCCAAGGTGGTGCTGATGGACATCAAGATGGAGGGGATGGATGGAATCGAGTGCGCGAAGCAGTTGAAAGAACTGATGCCGGACGTGCAGATCATCATGCTCACCGTCTTTGAAGACGCCGATTTGATTTTCGATGCGCTACGGGCGGGGGCCACCGGCTATTTGCTGAAAAGCCAGCCGCCGAATAAACTGATTGAAGCCATCCAGGAAGCGTTGGATGGCGGTTCGCCCATGTCCGCGCCGATTGCCCGCAAAGTGGTAAAGTTCATCCAGCAGGGATTTGCCGGCCGGGACGAAAGCCAGCGTCTGCTGCTGCCAGAGCGCCAGCGCCAGGTGCTGGAGTTGCTGGCCGCCGGTGAGTCCTATAAAATGATTGCGGATTCCCTGGGGGTGAGTATTCACACGGTGCGGGGTTATTTGCGACGCATTTACGAAAAGCTTCAAGTCCATAGCCGGGGTGAAGCCGTTGCGAAGTATCGGGTCAGATGAGTTCGCTTGGAGCGTGTCTGGACAGCAACCTGTTGAAATCGAAAACCAAATTGTTTTTAAAACGGCCATGAGCCTGTTTGCATCTTCTAAAGCGCCGCTGCTGTTGCTGGCCCTGCTGTGTTCGAACTGTCAATTGTCCGCGGCAGATTGGGTGCTGGGCAAGGCTCCCTTATTTACCCGTTGGGCCGCGGAAATCAGTCCCACCAACGTGTGGCCGGAATACCCGCGGCCGCAACTCGTGCGCACGAACTGGCGGAATCTGAACGGCCTTTGGGATTATGCCGTCACGAGTAAAACGGCACCGCCGCCGGAGGAATATATGGGCAAAATCCTGGTGCCCTATCCAATCGAATCAGCCCTTTCCGGAGTAATGAAACAACTGCATGATGATGAGCAGCTCTGGTATCATCGCAAAATCTCAATTCCGGAATCGTGGCGGGGTCAAAGAATCAAGCTTCATTTCGGCGCTGTTGACTGGCGGTGCCGGGTTTGGATCAACGGGCAGGAGATGGGGCAGCACCAGGGGGGGTATGATGCCTTCACTTTCGACATCACCCCGGCGTTACAGTGGGACGGCGAAGAAAACATTGTGCTGGGCGTGGAGGATTCCACCGGAGAGGACCAGCCGCGAGGCAAGCAATCCATCAAAGGGGAGGGGATCTTTTACACCTCTACTTCCGGGATATGGCAGACTGTCTGGCTTGAACCAGTGTCATCGCCATGCGTTGACGGGCTGAAACTCGTCCCCGATCTGAAGTCGCAATCCTTGAGAGTCGAAGTGGCGGTCGCCAGCATGGCCGATGACCTGAAAGTGGAAGTGACCGCCCTCAACCATGACCAGGAGGTTGGCCGTGTCTCCGGCCTCCCGGGAAAATATCTGTCGCTGCCGATCGCCAATCCGCATGCTTGGACGCCGGAAGACCCGTTTCTGTACAACCTGCATGTCAAACTAATGCGGAAGGCACTGTTGGTTGACTCTGTGAGCAGCTATTTTGGGATGAGAAATGTCTCCCTCAAGCGTGATAAAAATGGCCGCTTAGGTATCGCTTTGAATGATCAAGTGACGTTTTTGGTGGGTATAATGGACCAGGGCTTTTGGCCCGACGGCATTTACACACCGCCGTCAGACGCAGCGATGAAAGCGGACCTGGATTTTGCGAAATCCGCGGGATTTAATCTGGTACGCAAGCATGTCAAGGTTGAGCCGGAGCGCTGGTATTATTGGTGTGATAAACTTGGATTGCTGGTATGGCAGGACATGCCCAGTGGCAACAACACCACCGCCGCCGGCCGGGTTAATTTCGAGGTGGAATTGCAACAGATGATCACCGGCCTTTACAATCATCCTTCCATCATCCAATGGATCTTGTTCAATGAGGGGTGGGGCCAATATAACACCGAACGCTTGGTGTCGGAAATCAAAAGCATGGACCCGACCCGGCTCGCCGATAGCGCTTCGGGATGGACTGATATGTCCGTCGGTGACATCGTCGACACCCACAATTATCCAGATCCGCAGCGCCCGGAGCCGCAGTCCCACCGGGCCGCCGTCATTGGGGAATTTGGCGGCGTGAATTTTCAACTGACCAACCACAACTGGTCCGGCGAATTTTGGGGCTATCAGGACACCCTGGCTCTGAGCGGCGTTACCGCCTGGTATTACCATTTCATGCGCTCGATCTGGAATTTGAAGGAAACCTCCGGCTTGGCGGCGGCGGTGTACACCCAGCTCACGGATGTGGAAACCGAATGCGATGGTTTGATGACTTATGATCGCAAGATCCAGAAGGTTGATCCGGCGGCCCTCTACCAGGCCAACCATGAAATGGCCGACTCCCGCCGGGGGAGGACCATTATGCCGGGCAGCCTGCAGGGCAGCTACCCGTGGAAATATACCTTCAAGACTCCGGCTGGTGACTGGATGAATCCGGCATTTGACGATACCAAATGGCCGGAAGGACCCGCCGGATTTGGGTCTGGGTTCAAAAGATATGCCACCGTCCGGACAACGTGGGATGCCGAAGAGATCTGGCTGCGTCGTGCTTTTCGGCTAAACGAGGCAGACCTGGCCAATGCGGCGGCATTCAAACTGGAACTGCTGGCCGATCCTGCCGAGGTGTATTTGAACGGTGAACTGACGGAACAAAATACCAACTATTTGGTGGACTATCAATCGTTTGAGCTTGCGCCAAAGGCGATCCAATCATTGCACGCCGGCACCAACATCATTTCAGCGCATTGTCGCTTTACCAGCAGAAAACAATATTTCGACGCGGGAATCTTTCTTCCGAATCCCGCTTCAGCGGAGACCGCCAACACGGCAAAATAATGCCGGCCCGCGCCGGGCTTCGCGTGAGGGCAGTTCATGTGTCAAGACAAGCTTTCGCACGGCTGCTAGGTTTTAGTCAACTATATTTCCGGTGAGTGCGAAATCACATATGACTGATATAACTGCATTAAAGCAAAAGACCATTTTTGTGCTGAAAGGGGGCAGATTGCTTTCGGTGGCCATGAACTTTTGCCTGGTGCTGGGGTTGTTTGGGTGGACAGATCTATCTGATGTATTTGCGGCCGACATTTCTGGAAAGAGGTCTGGCGACGGCGGGCCCGTCACCAGTGCTCCGGTCAGGCCGACGATGTTGACCGGGCCGGCGGTGGTCACCAACACCACCGGGCTCAGTGTGGTGATGGCGCTCGATGGCAGTTACACCATTGCCTCGGCAAACCCAGTTTGGAAATTCACGGGCAAGCTGGGGCGGATGCCGGTCAACTTGGTCAGGCTAAATGGGGCCGACAATATTGGTGGGTATAGCGAATTCAGGTTTGATTATTTGGCCTCCGCGGCCCATTCGGCGGGCATTCGCATTTATAACAACCAACCGGTGGTTCTGTTTACTGACACCGGGCTTGCGGCTTCCACCAATGATTTGGATTTCCCGCATTTCACGGCATATCCCCAAGGACTCTACCATATCAGCTACCTCACCGACCAATTTGCACCGCCCACGTTTTCAGATTTGAGCGATGACAGCCCGTGGGTGTTCTATGACACGAACTGCAACACATTCATTCTGTCGGCTGGAACTAATTATGTTATAGCCAGTAATATTAAAAATAGAGACGGCTCCATCTCCTGTGGCATCAATTCCGCCATCACCAAACTTCCCGCCGGCTTCACGCATCGGACCATCCTTGCGGTTGATTGTGGCATCAACCGGGCCTTTGACACATGGGGAAATATCCTGACCGGATTGTCGGGCAAGGTGCGGCCGGCCAATGACGCCGTGGTCGAACTCAACAAGTTGGGTTACTGGACTGATAACGGTTCCTCGTATTATTACAAATACGCCGGGAATCTGGGTTATCTGGGAACGTTGCTGGCGGTCCGGGACGAGTTCTCCGCCAAAGGAGTGCTTTTGGGTTATCTTCAGCTTGACAGTTGGTGGTATCCCAAGGGGGCCACCAATACGTGGCGGGGCGACAGTTTCAATGATCGTGGGGGGGTTTACCTTTATCGAGCGGACTCGACGTTGTTCCCCATGGGCCTGGCGAATTTCCGGGAGCAACTTGGCCTGCCGCTCTTCGTGCATTGCCGTTGGATTGATCCCGCGAGCCCCTATACTTCGCAATTTGCGATGTCTCGTAATGTCATTGTGGACCAACGCTATTGGTCCAATATCATGGCCTACCTCAAGGCGGGGGGCGTCACGACATTTGAACAGGACTGGCTTCGCCGGCAGGCCCTCCCGGCCATGAACTTGAATGACCCTCCGGCTTTTATGAACGAGATGTCCGCCGCTGCGGTTAGTAATGGGATCAATCTTCAGTATTGTATGGAACAGCCGCGGCATTTCCTGCAAAGTTCACTCTATGGCAACCTGATGACCTTGCGGGTGAGCATTGACCAGTTTGAACGGGGCAAATGGAACAACTGCCTGTATGCCTCGCGCTTTGCGAGTGCGGTGGGGGCCTGGCCCTGGACGGATGTTTATTCCAGCAGCGAGACCCGCAACTTGCTAATCGGCACGCTGTCGGCTGGTCCGGTTGGTGTGGGCGATGCGCTTGGAACCATCGACACGAATAATCTCTTTAAGGCAGTGCGTTCGGACGGAGTCATTGTAAAACCGGATGTGCCGCTGGTTCCACTGGATCAGGATTATGTGGACGACGCAAAAGGGTTGGGTTTGCCGATGGTGGCCGGAACGCATGTGGACCACCACAATCTGCGGGCTTTGTATTTGTATTCCTATGCCCGCAATGCGGCCAGCACCAACACGAGCTTCACGCCAAGCCGGCTTGGTCTTACGGGGCCCGTGTATGTTTATGACTATTTCAAGCAGACCGGCTTCGTGGTCAACGCGTCCAGTCCATTCAATTTTGTCACGAGCACGGCAAACAATGATCGCGGAGGCACCTTTCATGTGGTGGTTCCAGTCGGCCCGTCGGGGATTGCTTTCCTCGGTGACACCAACAAATTTGTTACCCTTGGCAAGAAGCGGATATCCGAGCTTTCAGACACCGGGGTTGTGAAGGCAACGGTGATGTTTAGCGGGGGGGAAACCAACGTGACTTTGGTCGGCTATGCGTCGTCGGCGCCCTGCGTCTGGGCTTTGAGCGGCTCTGCCGGCTTGATGAATTATGATGCGGTGAAACACTGCTTCTCAGTGAATGCCTCACCCGACGCAACCGGACAATCAATGATCGTTCTCAGCAAGCTGCCGCGGTCAGCATTGCAAAACCAGAACGCCGGCAACGATTTGCGGGCCTCCCAAGTTGTCAAGCCGCGCTTGGGGACTAATACAAGCAGCATGTTTTAGCCGGAATTCGTGTTTTATGAAGGAAGTGAATAACACGCGATGGAGTGGGATGCGGATCATGGTCGCCGAGATCCAGAACCTCGCCAACAAGAAAGGCACCCTGAATCAACAGAGTGCCTTGATAAAAAGATCAGGAATTACTTCTTCGTGCCCAAGATGGCGTCCTTGGCAGCTTTGGCGACGCGGAACTTCACGACTTTCTTGGCCTTGATCTGGATCGTTTCACCAGTAGCGGGATTGCGGCCGACACGAGCTTTGCGATTGACCAAAACGAGCTTGCCCAGACCTGGGATGGTAAAGCTGTTCTTGGCGTTTTGGTAAGCCAGTTCCGCGATGAATCCCAAGATTTCGACAGCTTGCTTTTTGGTGATGCTGTTTTTTTCCGAGAGTTCAGCTGCGATTTGTGATTTTGTCAGTGCTTTAGCCATGATTTGATTTGATTTTTGAATGTGTGGGTCAATGTTTACGGGATGATTAAAGCGATTCGGAGGGCAGAAACCAAGGATAAACCGTGTTTTTTGGCGAGAATTTTGAATTTCCTTCCCTTTGGCGGGGGAAAAAGTCAATCATCAATTGCCCATCAACGCAGCCCCGGACGAAATGGGGCGGGCATCTCCCGGTGAATTCGCGAGGCGATTGCTGCCGTGGCTTGCCGGGCGAAGGTCCTTCACAGCTCAAACTTCACTTCCACGAAATGTTCCCGGTGATCATCCGTCAGTTTCAGCGCCATTCCCGGTTGCGCATTGCCGTCCACGATGAGCTTCGCCGGAGCCGTCCAACCACCCGACACGTTGGTGCACGTGATGTGGTACAACGTTTCACGATGACGATAGTCGAGCCGGAAAGTCTTCCAGTCCGGCGGAAGTTTGGGCGTGAACCGCAATTCATCCACAGCCAGATCCACGCCCAAGAGCGTTTCCAGAATCAGGCGATACATCCAGCCGGCCGACCCGGTGTACCACGTCCAGCCGCCCCTGCCGGTGTGCGGCGGCAGGCTGTAAACATCCGCCGCCATGACATAGGGCTCGGCCTTGTAACGCGCCACGTCCCGCGGCGCCTGCGCATGCAGGATCGGATTGATGAGCTTGAACAATTCCCACGCGCGCGCGGATTCTCCCGCCAGGGCAAAAGCCATGATCGTCCAGATGGCTGCGTGCGTGTATTGGCCGCCGTTTTCCCGGACGCCGGGAACGTAACCTTTGAGGTAGCCGGGTTCCATGGCCGACGTGTCGAACGGCGGGTCAAAAAGTTGAATCAACTTGGCCTCCCGCCGGACGAGCCGGTGCGCCACCGCATCCAACGCGGTGCGAATCCGGTCTTGGCTGCCGGCGCCCGAGATGACCGCCCAGCTTTGCGGCAGGGAGTCAATCTGACATTCGGGATTGGAGGCGGAGCCGAGCGGGGCGCCGCTGTCGAAATAAGCCCGGCGGTACCATTGCCCGTCCCAGGCATCCTTTTCGATGTTTTCGCGCAACCTTTTCGCCTGCGCGTCGCATAGTTCGGCAAAGATATGGTCGGCGCGCCGCCCGGCCAGAAGGGAAAAATGTTTCAGCAAATCGTAAAGGAAAAATGCCAGCCAGACACTCTCGCCTTTGCCCTTTTCGCCCACGAGGTTCATGCCGTCGTTCCAATCGCCACAACCCATGAGCGGCAACCCATGTTCGCCAAATCTCAGGCCGTTTTTTATCGCGCGCACGCAATGCTCGTAGAGTGTGCCCGACTCGGCGGAACGGCTCGGCAGATCGTAATACGCCTCTTCCTCCGGTTTGAGCGCGCGGCCTTCCAGAAAGGAAACAGCTTCGTCCAGCACGCCCGTGTCGCCCGTGGTTTCAACATAGCGGCAGGTGGCGCCAGCCAGCCAGAGATAGTCATCCGAGAAATGCGTGCGCACGCCGCGCCCGAGTGGCGGATGCCACCAATGTTGCACATCGCCCTCGCGAAATTGATGCCCGGCGGCGCGGAGCAGTTGTTCGCGCAGCAACTCCGGGCGCGCATGAACCAGCGCCATCGCATCCTGTAGCTGGTCGCGGAACCCAAACGCACCCCCCGATTGATAAAAGCCCGTGCGCGCCCACAACCGGCAGGCAATCGTCTGGTATAGCAGCCAGCCATTGGCGAGCAGATTCAAGGCGGGTTCGGGCGTCTCCACCCGCACGGCACCTAAAGTGTGTCCCCAGAAGTCCCAAACCTTCTGCAATTCGTTGCGACAGGCCTCGAGATTTTGGAACCGCCGGGCCAGATCGCGCGCGTGGTCCAAATTATTCCCCGCGCCAAGGATGAAGGCAATTTCCCGCTCCTGGCCGGGTTCCAGTTCCACCTGCACCTGCAGGGCCGCGCACGGATCGAGGCCGGCGTCGGTTTTTCCCGAGAGCCGAAACCGCCGGAGCGCGGCGGGTTGCGCCAATGTTCCATTGCGCCCCAAAAACTCGGTGCGGCCGCCGGTATGGGAACGGGCCAGTTCGCTGCTGGCCACAAACGCCACCCGGCCTTCAAAATCGGTGTTGAATGGATTGCGGGCCAACAGCGCGTTGGTCTGCGGATCAATTTCCGTCGTCACGTGCATGGCGCATTTTGGCCGCGACTCGCCCAATACCCATTCCGAATAGCTGGTCAGGGACAAACGCCGCCGGCGCGATTCGGAATGATTTCTTATCTTTAAGACGGCGAATTTCACCGGCTCGTTGATCGAAACATAAATCCACAGCTCGGAGGCAATGCCGTCCTGCCGGTGTTCAAAGACACTGTAGCCAAGTCCGTGGCGCACGACATAGGGCGTTTCACCGCGCGCGGGCAGGGGAGTCGGCGACCAAAAGGCTCCAGTGGATTCGTCCCGGATATAGAAGGCCTCGCCGCTGTCGTCCGTCACGGCATCGTTGTTCCAGGGGGTCAACCGGAACTCATGACAATTCTCGCTCCAAGTGTAGCTGCCGCCGCTTTCGGAAATCAGCGTGCCGAAATTGGGATTGGCCAGCACGTTGACCCACGGCGCCGGCGTGGTGGCTCCCGGCGGCAGGGTGATGACGTATTCGCGTCCATCGGGCGTAAAACCGCCCAAGCCGTTAAAAAATACCAGGTCGCGCTTCGGCAATTCGACAGCGGCTTCAATTTCCGGACGCGCGCGGATGCGCAGTTGCGACGGCAGCGGGTCGGTTCGCACGCGGCGTGACATTTGTTCCAGCAATGAGCCTTTGTCATCGTGCAAAACAATTCGGGCCGCCGTTTCCAAGAGCATCTTGTCCTCCGGTGTAAACTGGTCCACGCGGCGCAGAAAGATCCCGCCCGGCTTGTCCAGCAACAGCGTGGCGCTGTTCGCGGCCACCAGATTTAGAATTTGGTCGTGCAGTGCCTGACGATACACCGAATCGTCCTCGTTCAAGATCACGAGGTCCACGCTCACGCCCTTCAAACGCCAGTAAGCGTGGGCCTGCACGATTTGCCTCACCAAATCAACGTGGTCAACATTCGTGGCATACAACAACACGATCGGCAGATCGCCCGAAATGCCGAAGCTCCAAAGATTGCGCTGGCCGCGCTGATTGCGCGCAAGAATGTTTGGATTCGCCCGGCGGGCCGCCTGGTTGTAAAGCAGCGCGCCCGCCAGCCGCCCATACAACTGGGCCTCGACCTCGGTCGTATTCAAATGGCGCAACATGATCAGGCCGTGCGTCCACGCCAGATCAAAACACCGGTCCGCAATCGTCTGATCCTGGTATTTTTCGATCAGGCCCAGAATTTCCTCGCGCGTCGGCGCGATGCTGGAAACCAGGGTCACGGTGGCGCTGTCCTCGGGTTCCAGCCGGAGCGTGCGGCGAATGGACACAATGGGATCGAGCACGGAACCTTGAGTGTTCGACAGCGGCGCGGGGTCTTTCAGCGCGGCCGGCGAGGTCAGGCTGCCGGTGCGGCCGATAAATTGTGCGCGATCGGTTTCAAAGGAAGCGGTTCCGACCTCGTTGCCGTGAACCAGGAGCAAGTGACCAATCCATGGCGGTTTTCCGTGCGAGGTGCGGGGGCGGCGTGAACAGAGAATGGCGTTTTGCTGCGGAACGATTTGCGTTTGCACAAACAGATTGCCGAAGGCCGGATGCGCCAGATCCGCCGCCGCCGTGTTCAGGACAATTTCCGCATAGCTGGTTACTTCGATGGTGCGCACCTCGTCGGAATGATTGGTGAACGTGATGCGGCGGACTTCCACGTCGTTTTCCGGCGATACCGCGATCTCGGTGTGCGTGTCAATCTCGTGCAGGCGCGAACGAAATTCCGCACGGCCCTGGCTGAAGATCGCCTCGTAACCGGTCATGGGTTCCAACGTGGGTTGATGGGTGGGCGACCAGCATGCGCCGCTGTCCACGTCGCGCAGATAAAAGAAGGTTCCCCAACAATCGCGCGTTGCATCTTCGCGCCAGCGCGTCATGGCGGTGTCGTTCCATCGGCTGTATCCACCGCCCGCACTGGTGACCATCACATGATAGCGGCCATTGGAAAGCAGATGCACTTCCGGCGGGCCTGCATTCGGGTCGGTGAAGACGCGCATGGGGGCTTCGATGACCGGGGCGGATTCGCGTTCATTGCTGGCTTCGAGTTCGTGCGGATAGAGCACGGAAGCTTCGCGCGGCACGCGCTCGTGCAAAAGCAGTTCGGCGGATTTGAACAACGGGTTGGCGTTGAAGCGCCGCTGCATGGGCCGGTCGAGCAAGGTGCAGGCGAGCGCCAGCAGGCTCATGCCTTGGTGATGCGCCATGAACGAACGCACGGTGGCGTGCGTCTGGCCATTGGGCACGCGCGTTGCGGTGTAATCCAGCGCCTCGTAAAAACCAAAATCGCCCGCGCCGTTTTCCTGCCGCAGCGCCCGGAGATTTTTGCAGGCCGCTTCGGGTGCCACCATCAAGGCCATGACCGTCGCGTACGGGGCAATGACGATGTCGTGGGCCAGGCCGCGTTTGAACCCCAGACCCGGCACGCCAAAGGCGCGATACTGATAATTGGCGTCGGCGTCCCGCAGGTTGTAGCCCGACTCCGAGATGCCCCAGGGAACCTTGATCTGTCTGCCGTATTGGATTTGCCGGGCCACGGCGGATCTGCCGGAAAGGTCGAGCAGGGTGTTTTCGTAAGTCGGCATGACCAGCATCGGCATGAGATATTCGAACATCGAACCGCTCCAGGAAATCAGCGCCGGCTTGCCACCGGTCGTTGTCAGCGAACGTCCCAGCCGGAACCAATGGTTTTGTTCGATCTGGCCGAGGGCGATGGCCACATAACTTCCCAGCCGCGCTTCGGAAGCCAGCAAGTCATAACAGCTCGTGTCGAGCCGATGCTGGCTGACGTTGTAGCCGATGGAAAACAGCTCGCGCGCCGGATCATATAAGATCGTGAAATCCATGCGCGCCAAATCATCACAGCGCTGGGCGAGATTCTCCAATTCGTTGAGCCGCGCCACGGCGTTGAGTCCGGCGGCATCCAATAAGGGACGCAAGTCAGACAGCCGCTTTGTCAGCGCCGGGTTTTCCGGCGAATTGCGCGCGGCGTCCAGCAGTTCATCCAGTTTCACCAGCCAGTTTTCCGTTTCGTCGGCGATTCGGCGCACGCTTGCCGGCGCATTGAGCTGGTCCCGGAATCTTTCCAATTCCCCCGCCGCATCCGGCTGCAATCCGGCTTGAAGCGAGTCGTCCAAATTCAGCCAGGGAACCCCGGCGAGAATCTCCTCGCGCTGTTCGCGGCAATTTTGTTCAAACAGCTCGCGCCACGCGTCCCCTGCGCCGTCCGGCTCACTCTTTGCGCCGGCGGGTTTCGCGGCGGCCGCCATCGCCTGGTGGAGTATCTGCAGGGTGGCCGCCGGCGTGGTGGGATTTTCCGCAAGCAATTTCCCGAGGGCTTCGAAATTCACCGGGGTTCCGGAACTGTGCGGCTGTTCCCGCCAGACCCCGAGCGTGTCGCGCAGGCCGGCCATGACTCTCGCGGCGCTCCAGTTTTGGTCCGCCAGTTCCAGCAACCCGGAATGCAACGTCAACAGCAGGCCGGCGAGGTTGCCGTTGTCCACGGTGGAAACATACAGCGGCACCATCGGCTTGAGGGTGTGCGTGTCGTACCAGTTGTAGAAATGCCCGCGGTAGCGTTCGAGCCTTTCCACGGTCTCCACCGTGCGCGCCAGACGTGCCGTCAAACCGCGCAGGGTGAGATACCCGAAATCATGCGCCGCCAGCGTGCTCAACAAGAGCAGGCCCATGTTCGTCGGGGACGTGCGGATCGCGATGACGGGGTCCGGATATTCCTGAAAATTATCCGGCGGCAGCCAGTGCTCCCCGGCGGTGACAAACGTTTCAAAGAAATTCCAGATCCGGCGTGCCAGTCGGTGGAGTTTCTCCACTTGCTCAACCGAGAATTCGGCGCTTTTCTCCTGGATGGGCAGGCTGATCCACCACGCAATCGCCGGTGAGACCAGCCAGAGCGCGAGAAAGCCAAAGACTATCCAGGAAGGCGGATCGCCCAGGAAATAAAACAGCGCCGAGGCGGCGATGGCCACCAGCGGAGCACAACTCATCGCGGCATAGAAGCTTTGCAAGGTGTTGTTGCCGTCGCCTTCGGAGTCGCTGGAGGTCGTCCATTCCAGCAGTTTCCGGCGCGAGAACAGCAGCCGCCAGAGCGTGCGCGTGACGGCATCCAGGCTGATGCCGGCATCATAAGGGAGAAACGCCACCGTCAAAATGGCCTGGGCCGTCTGCCGAACCAGGGTTTGCCCGATATTGGCGAGATGCAAGTGGAGCAGCAGGTCTTCCGGCTTGCGCAGAAATTCCGTGAGGACCGCCAGCAGTGACGGCAGCACAATGATGGCCAGAATCGTCAAGCCCCAGGCGCCGGCGTCTTTCGGAAAGAGCAGCCAGCCGGACAGGAGCAGACACACCAAGCCCAGGGGAACCAGGCTCCGGCGCAGATTGTCAAAAACTTTCCAGCGCGACAGTCCGGTGAGCGGATTTCGCACCCGGCGCACGTCCAGGCCCGGCAGGCGCGGCAGCAGCCAGGCCGCGATTTGCCAGTCGCCGCGTATCCAGCGATGCCGCCGCCGCGAGTCGGCGCTGTAACGGGAGGGAAATTCCTCGAACAGTTGCACATCGCTGACGAGCGCCGCGCGCGCATAACTGCCCTCCAACAGGTCGTGGCTTAAAATCCGGTTTTCCGGAAATTTTCCGCCCACCGCGTATTCAAACGCATCCACATCATAAATCCCCTTGCCGATGAACGAGCCTTCGTGGAAAACATCCTGGTAAACATCCGAGACCGTCCGGGTATAAGGGTCAATGCCCGGATCGCCGGAAAATAATTTTACGAACCGCGACCGGCTGGCGCTCGGCAGACTCACGGCCACCCGCGGCTGCAGAATGGTATAGCCCTCGACGATCAGGCCTTTTTCCGTGTCATAAATCGGGCGGTTCAGCGGATGCGCCATCGTGGCCGCCAGTTGCCGGGCGGCGTCGCGCGGGAGTTGCGTGTCCGTGTCGAGGGTGATGACATATTTGATGTGCGGCAGGGCTGCGAGATCGCCGACAATTTTTGAGAAGCATTCCAACCCGCCGCCGCGCAGACAGTGGTTCAAGTCCGAGAGCTTGCCGCGTTTGCGTTCGTAGCCCATCCAGATTTTCTCCGCGGCGTTCCAGCGGCGCGGACGCTGGAAAAAGTAAAAGATGCAGGGCCGGTCGCTTTTATATGTTTGGTTCAAGGCCTCGATGCCTTCACTGACGCATCGCAACAGCTCATCATCCCCGGGCTTGTGTTCCTCTGGCGCATCACAAAAATCCGTCAACAGCGCAAAAAAAACCTGGTCGTCGCAATTGGCCAGGTAGCGGACTTCGAGCGCTTCCAATAGCGTCTCGATCCCGCGGATGCTGGTCAGCATCGTCGGCACCACGACCATCGTCGCGTCCGCTGCCGGAATGCCCTTGGAAAAATCCAGGCGCGGCAACGCCGCAGGCTGGACAAAAATGGTCACGAACCAGTTCACCAGTGACACGGCCAGTTGGCTGGTGCAAAGCAGCGCCAGCAATGCCAGGGGACAGAACCACCAGGCCGAAATTTCCAATGCCGCCGCCCACCGCAGCAATAGCAGGGTCACTGCCAGCGTCACGATGAAGATGCCGCCGAGATAAAATGTGAGGGGAAACCTCCGCCCGATTCGGGGCAAAAGGCTGCGGATGGGCACGGTCATCCCGGCGGCGCGTTCCAGGTTCTTTACCCCTTTGCCGCAAAGAAAAATGCCGACGTGTCTCAGTCGGTTGTCCGGCAGCGGGGAATTTCCTTGCGCCAGGCCAATCGCCAGCGTCGCCACTTCCAGTTCGGTCTTCCCGCTGAAACGGGCGATGCGTTCGACCGTGTGGCGATAAGCGTCGCGCGTGGCAAAATCCATTTGCGCATAAACCCCGGCGGGATCGGTGCGCAGCCGCTGCTCCACCACGCTCTGGCCTTCCACAAATTCCTGCCAGTCCATCGTGTCGAGAAAACGCAGGCTGCAGATCGAATTGCCGACCGAGGCCTGGGTGGCCGCTTGATACTGGCTTTCGCTTTGCACCAGTTGCCCGGGGGTCAGGCCATCCTCCGCCAGGCGTTCTTCAATCCAGCCGGCCGCAAGTTTTACGGACGGCGATTTTTCCTGGATGCGCCGCAGAAATTCGGCCACGAATGCCTGGTTCAGCGATTGCAGGGATTGCGCCATTTCGCCCACGACAATGATCAAACGGGAGGGATTGTTTTCCGCCACTTGCAGAATTTTGTCCGCCCAGTCTCCCGCCTCGTCCCGGTCCTTCCGCTCCCCGTTCATCCGGGCCGCCACGCGCCGCAAGTTTTCAATCAGCGCCAGCCGGAGCATGATGGGAATCGCCCACAGCTCGCCCAGCTTCAACGGCACCACCTCCTGATAACCCACCACAAAACTCGTCAGGTGCGAGGCGTCAATCCGCCCGTCGGTGTGCGACACGATCTCCAGCGCGATTTCATAGACGCGCGGATAATTTGTCCAGGGACCGTTGAGCAATTGCGGCAGTTGCCGGTTGAAACTGCGTGGCAGGTGGCGTTGCGCGGTGCGGATTTGTTCCTCCAGCAGGTGAAAATTATCCAGCAACCATTCAGCGGCCGGGGTGATGTGGCGCGTTTTTTCCACCCGCAGGGTCCGCTCATTGTAATCACGGAGAAGCTTCTCGTTCGACGCCAGCCGGGGCAGCAGCAGGTTCGGCCCGCAGCCGCTGGACACCCGGCGGTTCTGGGCCAGGTTGCGCGCCGATTGCTTGAGCAAATCAAGGCTCAACAATTCGCCGCGCAACGGCTGATCGTCTATCGGGATTTCCGGCGCTTCTGCTTTTGGTTGTCGAGTCAGAATGTTTTCCAGATTCCACATAAATTGTGCGACATTCCTGCAATGGAACTGGGGTTACAGACCACGTTTAGGACTTGAAATCTGACCTTTATCGGCGCGAAGGGCAATGGGGTGAATACCCCATAGCGAAAGGCTGCTTTGGAAAAACCGCCCCGTCAGAACGGGGGTTTGCACGCTCCAGTGGCGCAAACTCACTCGCCGCCAAGCCATCCGCTCAACGCCCGTCGCACCGGGCAGTCAGGCGCGAAAGTTGCCGCCTGCGTATCAATCGAGCTTCCAGCTCTGGCGTTCACCTCCAGCCACTCCGCCATCGCGAATGCTCCGGGGAATCTCGGCCGTGACGGTGGTGCCCTGGCCCGGCGCTGATGTGATCTCAAAACGCCCCCCCACCATCTCCAGTCGCTCCCTCATCCCCAGCAGGCCGAGACGCTTGCCGCCTTTGCCCTGCAGCAGGCGGTCCACGTCGAAGGATTTGCCATCGTCAGTGATCTTCATGCATACGCCGTCCGCCAGTTTCTGGATGGTCACTTCCACGCAACTGGCTTGGGCGTGCCGGGCCACGTTGGTGAGCGCTTCCTGCGCCACGCGATAGAGAATGGTGCGCCCCGATGGGGCCAGTTGTTCCAGCCCGGCAAACGCCGTCAAATGCACATGGACGCCGGTTTGTACGGTGAAGTTTTTCATGAACGCATGCAGGGCGGGAATTAGTCCCAGGTCATCCAATACCGCCGGGCGCAGTTCGCGGGCGAACTGATGCACGATGTTGACCGAGTTTTCCACCAGCTTTTGCGTGAGTTCGATGTCGCGCTCAAAGTCCTTGGGGCTGTGTCTGCCGGTCTTTCTCAGGGTGGCCAGGCGGATATTGATGCCCGTCAAAGTTTGGGCAATAACATCGTGGAGCTCGCGGCTGATGCGCTTGCGCTCATCCTCCTGCGCCTCCAAAACCTGGCGTGACAGATTCCGCAATTGTTCCTGCATGGCGCGCGACTGTTCCAACAACCGGGTTTGCTGTTGCTCGCTTTGTTTGAGCGATTCCTCCACCACCTGCCGCCGGGCAATCTCCAGTTCCAACTTCCGGTTCGTGGCGGCCACCACCTCCAGGCGACGCTGCGCGCCCTCGGCCTTTTTGCGTTCGGTGAGGTTGCTGAAAAAACAAACCACGCCCTGCTCGCCGCCGGGCAGCACGACCGATTGCAACTGCCATTCATAAAATTCCGTCAGCCCCGTATCGCGCCGCCGCTCGAAAAATTCCGGCGAGTAAAAGGGTTTGCCGGTCTGCAACGTGTGCCGGAAACGGCTGAGGATTTCAGCCGCAGTTTTCTTCGGCCAGAGGCGGTGCAGCACGGTGGAAAAATCCCGGCCAATCAGCGGCTGGAAATTCTTGAAAATAGGCTGCGCCTTGGGGTTGACTTGGCGCAGGCGCAACTGGCTGTCCACCACATACACGCCGACCGGTGCCTGCTCGATGAGGGTGGAGAACAAGGCTTCACTCCGCCGCAAAACGTCCTCCGCCTGCTTGCGTTGCGTGATGTCACGGATGTTGCATTGGATGACGGCGCGGCCATTCTCCAAATAAAGGTTGGCCACCACTTCCACCTCCTGCTGCCGGCCGGTCCGGCTCTCCAACGGCAGGTTATCATAGCGGACGGCGTGCTTCTCTTTCAGGTTCTCGAACATTTCCCGGCTCGCGGCTGCATCCTTGAGCAGGCCGATCTCAAAGAGTTCCTTGCCAACCAACTCCTCTTGGGGGTAGCCCAGCAACTGTGTCATGAATGGATTGGCGTCGGTGATCTTGCGCGTGCCGGAGTCGAGCAGGAGGACGCCGTCGTGTGCCGCTTCAAAGAGCCGGCGGTAGCGGGTTTCCGAGACACGCACTTTATCTTCTTCCCGTTTAAACGCGGTGACGTCCACCACCACGAGGCGACAACCCGAGCCGGCGGGCGGGACTTTGGCCCTGATTCTGACGACCTGGAGCGGCCGGCCTTTGACCGGCAGCTCAACATCTATGGAGACCTGGTCCTCGCCGGCGAAGACCTGCTTTAGGAATGAGTTGAAAACGGTGCGGTGCGCCGGGGAAACGAGCTGTGCAAAAGACCGGCCCACCAAACGTGAACGTTCGATGCCAACGAGTTGCGCTCCAGTGAGATTGACCTGCCGGATGGTGCTGTCCGCGGCAAGGGTAAAATAGCCCGCCGGCGCGAAATCGTAGAGGTCGGTGTAGTTTTCCAACGCCACCTCCAGTTCATCCCGGGTCTGCCGCAGTTCGGCGTTTTGCAGCTCCAGTTCAATCTGGTGGACCTCCAATTCGTGAAGCAGCCGCTGGGGGTCAATGTCTGACTTTGAAACTGCCGGTTTTGCGGCCCTGCTTTGCCGGTCACGCAGGCGGCCTTCGGCCCGGCCGCGCAGGGTGGCGGAATCATCGGCGTTGTTTGGCTTTTTGGGCACGGCAGGATTTCTATGTTTTAACCGGCGCCGGCGGTTTTCCGGTGCCATTTCTGATGGGTTTGTCTTCTACAAGTTTCGCCGTCACCTTGTCCGTTGCTCTATGCATTTCCAGAGCCTGCTTGCCGACGAGTTTTTCCAATGCCGCGTGTTTCTCCCGCAATTGCGCTTCCAGCGTCTTGGCGCCGGTGATGTCTGCAAAAGTGATCACCACCCCGTCAATGCGGTCGTCGAGCGTCCGGTAAGGCATGATGCGCACCGTGTACCAGCGCCCGTCGCGCGCGCTGATCGGTTTCTCCACACTGCCCAGCTTTTCGAGCACCTCGCGCGCATCGGCCACCAGTTCCGGGTAAAGCAGCTCGGACGCCAGGTCCGTGATGGGCCGGCCCACGTCGCCGCCAATGAGCTTGATGATTTTCGTCGCCTCGGTGGTGAACCGGCGCACTTTCAGGTCGTTATCCAGGAACAAGGTCGCGATATCCGTGCTGTTAAGCAGGTTTTTCATGTCGTTGTTGGACCGGGACAACTCGTCCACCCGGGCTTGCAACTCCGTGTTGACCGTCTGCAATTCTTCGTTTAGCGATTGCATCTCCTCCTTGGACGTGGTGAGTTCTTCGTTGGTGGACTGCAGCTCTTCATTGGTGGACTGCATTTCCTCGTTGGTGGAGCGGAGTTCTTCCTGGGAACTTTGCATTTCCTCGCGGGTGGTCTGCAGTTCCATGCAGACCTGCTGGTATTTCTGTTCCAGTTCGGTCTGCCGCGCGCTTCGGTCCGAGGTTTTTCGGAAACGTCCGGGTGCCTTTGTTTCCAGTGGCGCGGGCGCCTCGGCAAATACGATCATCACCAATCCGCGCAGGGGCTCGGGTTCTTTCAGGCGCTGCACCGTGAGATTTACGAAATGTTCGCCCTGGTTGGTTTCGATTCGCAATCCCTTGAGCACCACGGGGTCTTTCTGCCGGAGCACCTTCTGGAAGGCGTCCGTGAGTTCGTAGCGCAGGCCCTCGCGGGCCATCACAAAAATGTTCCAATTCGCCTTGCCGGCGGCCGGCTCCAGATACTCGCCCGTCCGTCCGCTCACATAAAGGATATTGCCCTTGTCATTGACGAGCACGGCGGGTGCGGAGTAATGATCCAAAACGAGCTTGTCGGCGAAGGATTGAAGACTAATGGGCGTTTTCATTTCCAAGGGGGGCTCGATCCCGGCCGGCCAACGCCGCGTGAAGGCGGCCGGAAAATCAATGGGCTCGGGCGGCGTGGCCGTCTCGGTCCGCCGATACAGCCGCGTTTTGTGGCCAAGGCTTTCAAACAGATCCGTGAAGCTGCCGACCGTTTCGGCACTGCCGAGAAACAGGATGCCGCCGGGGCGCAGGCTGTAGTGAAACAGCGGAATGAGTTTCTTCTGCATCTCCGAGGTCAGGTAGATCATCAGGTTCCGGCAGCTTAGAAAATCCAGCTTCGTAAACGGTGGATCCATGATCAGGCTCTGCGGGGCAAACACGACCATTTCCCGGATTTCCGTGGCCACCCGGTAGCCATGTTCAATCTTGGCAAAAAACCGGGTGAGTCGTTCCGGTGACACGTCGGCGGTGATGTTTGCCGGATAAAAGCCGGCCCGGGCCTTGTCAATGGCATCCTTGTCCAGGTCGGTGGCAAAGACGTTCAATGTAAAACTCTTGGCGGGCTTGAGCTTGCCCATCGCCTCCTTGAACACCATGGCCAGCGAATACGCCTCCTCGCCAGTGGAGCAGCCGGGCACCCATGCGCGCAGGGCCTGACCGGGGGGCCGGCCGGCCAGGAGCCCCGGGATGACGTTTTCACGCAGTTCCTCCCAGGCCGCAGGATCGCGGAAAAAGCTCGTCACGCCAATCAACAGCTCCTTGAACAACAAATCCAGTTCCTGCGGGTTTTCCTGCAAATACCGGATATAGTCGGCGATCTTGTCAATCTGATGGATGCCCATGCGCCGCTCAATGCGCCGGAAAAAGGTGTTTTGCTTGTACGGCGAAAAGTCATGGCCGTTATGGGCGCGTAGCAGAATGATCGCTTTCTCCAACCCGCTTTGCGTCTTGTCTTCCAGTGTCACCTCGGGGGTGCGCACCAGTGGAGAGCGTTTTAAATAGGCCATGATCCGGCCCGGTAATTCGTCCACCGGGGCCACAATGTCCGCCAGCCCCGCGTCAATCGCGCTGCGCGGCATGCCGTTGAATTTGGCCGTCGCGGGATCCTGCACCAGCACCACGCCCGCCTTTTCTTTGATGGCCCGCAGCCCGAGCGTGCCGTCGGACCCCATCCCCGAAAGAATCACGCCGATGCTGCGCTCCTGCTGGTCCTGTGCCAGCGCGCGGAGAAAAAAATCGATGGGCAGGCGCAGCCCGCGCGGCGTTACTGGTTCGAGCAGATGCAGAACCCCATGCAGGATGGTCATGTCTTTGTTCGGCGGGATCACATAGACGCAATCCGGCTGAACCCGGGTCCGGTCTTTGACTTGGAGCACTTTCATGCCGGTGGCTCGCTGGAGCAGTTCAGGCATGATGCCTTGCCGCGTTGGGTCCAAATGCTGGACGATGACAAAGGCTTGGCCGCTGTTCTTTGGCACGCGCGACAGGAAAAGCTCCAAAGCTTCCAAGCCCCCGGCGGAGGCACCGATGCCGACAATGGGAAACGCTCCACTCGCGGGCGGGACGGACGTTGGCGGGGGAGTGCTTGAGACCGGCCTGTTCGGTCGGCGGATCGGTTTGGATTTTTTGTTCATGCTTACGTGATCCGCGTCCTTTAAAAGCGAAAACTATACTGTCACACCATCTTAAATGGCCAACACACGCAGCTCGCTTGGCGTCGGCTGATGGTCGTCGAGATCGCGCGCAAGCCGCCGCACGAATGCTGCCGATTCTACTACCAATCGTTGGGTGCTGGCAATTTCGTTTTCGAGGCCCCGGGCTTTGCTCCGGGCCGCCTGCTTCAACAACAGCAGCCGGACATTGATGCCCAGCAGAGTTTGGGCAATTTCATCCCGGAGTTCATGACTGAGCTTGATACGTTGATCTTCCTGGGCCACGAGCACCCGGTGCGTCAACCGCCGCAACTGTTCCTGCAGTTTGAGTGAGTCCTCCAAACTTTTGCGAGGCGTCTTCTCGTGGTTGGCACTGGCACCAGCCGCGGGTTTGCGCCCCACCACAGTCTTTTGCCGCGGTTGGTTGGCGGCAGCCGGCTCCTCCGAGGGATGTCCCAAGGGTTTCGGCAGGCGTCGCTGGCGATGCTTCATGTCGGTTTCAAAGGTGCAACTTTACTTAATTCAGGGCCACTCACTGGTCAGCCTGTTTTGAAACGATGCGTCAATTCTATTGATTTCGATATAGGGCATAACCCGACCCTGATTCGCCCCTTGGCTTGGATTTGTTCTGACTGATAACTCGCGCTGCGGCGCTGTTGCTTGGCAAAAAATCCCATCCGGCAACCCTTCCGTCTATGGAGTGTTCACCCCATTGCTGAAACGAGAATGTTCGGCAAGCTCTCTTCGTCATCGGGAACTGGAACCGCAGAAAAAGCGGTGCCATGAAAACAAAACAACAAACCAACAAACCAACGAATTCAAGGGTGGTACGCCGCAAGGCGCAGCCGTTAAAACCCTAAGCCTGCAGGTGGCGATCACGGAACCCGATCTATCCAAGGCCGTCCGGCAGGCTTTCGACCTGGCCAAAGGTGCAGGACGGGAACTTAACCTCGCCTTCGATTTCCGGCCCGGCAGATGAATCATTCCCGCATCGCCGGCCATCCGCACCTCCTTTCGCGCGTTGGGTTGCCGGCACCTTTGATTTGCCAAGGAAGTTGGGAGAATGCTCTTTTCTCTCTGAAAAGAGCATTCCCGATTTTTGCCGCTGCCCGCAATCGCAGTTCACCGCCAAGATGCAGTCATGTAGTAGAATGGGCGCCACGCCTGGCTCTGGCTTTGCTTGGACTTGATGACTATCTTCTATTGCCAATTCCTGCATTTGTACTAAACTTCCGGGCCATGAATCTATCAAATCTAACTGCCGCCCAACTAAAACATGCGGCTGACCTCGTTGAAAACATCGAAGTCCTGAACGCCAAACTGGCTGCCATCCTTGGTTCGCCTGAGGCACCGGCTGCCACTCCCGGCAAACGCGGCCCCAAAAAAGGTGGAATGTCTGCGGCCGGACGGGCTCGGATTGCCGCTGCCCAAAGAGCCCGCTGGGCAAAGGTCAAATCCGCCAAGAGTGAATCGCCCAAGGCTTCAAAGCCGGCCAAGCGGAAGATGAGCGCGGCGGGAAGAGCGGCTATCATTGCCGCGCAGAAGGCGCGTTGGGCCAAGATCAAGGCCGCGAAAAAGGCCTGAGAACTTCAATAGGGGACCGGCTGGGAAGTGCAGCTCATTGATTGAACTGCACTTGTTTTTGTTGCCAGCCTCCTGCGGCAGTGACCGCTGGCACAAGATTGTCCCCGGTTGAAAGCGGCCCTTTCCCTCTTTTCATGAATTCGTTGGTCGTAAGTGCCGCCCCGGAACGCTGGCCGTGTGGTGATCCCTTCGTCCCGCGGCTGTTTGTCATTCGGAGGTGGTGGCGGCATTTTCCAACTGCCCCAATTCCTGGGTGGCGCCGGCCACTTTAAAAGTCTCGGAATGCCCGTCGGCAAAACCGACTGGATATCCCGTCTTATGCCGCTGGGACGGCTCATCCTGCAATCCCTCTGCCGGGTTCATGTACACCACAAACATTCCATCGTTGATGGTGCTGTCGTCTTCGTCCAGAAAAACATACAGCTGCGCCGGATATACGATGCTGGAGTCCCGCTGGAACAAGCGATGCGCGGTGTCCAGATTGTTGGCGGCGCTGGCGAACGGTTCGCCATTCATCCAGTTGTTCATCGAGTAGCTGCGCAGCACCGTCACGCCGCCCACCGCGCGCTGTTCGCTCGGACACCGGTAAATATCGTAGGACTGGAGATAGGAAAAAACCGTGCCGCGGGAAAGGGCGTTCTTGTTGGTGCAATCGAGGACGCCAGGATCCACCACGCCAAAGCTGGGTATGTTGACAGTGGTGGCCACGCCGAGCACCCAGGCATTCAAGTTGATGCTGCCCGTGCCTGGATCGAACGGCCAGCACGAAGCAATTCGACCGCTGTTGTCGCCGTTATACATCGCCCAGGCGGTTCCCAACTGTTTGATATTATTCAGACACGCAATACGTTGCGCCTTGGCCTTGGCCGCCGTGAGTGCCGGCAACAGCAACGCCGCGAGGATCGCGATGATGGCGATGACCACCAGCAATTCGATGAGGGTGAATGCGCGCCTCGACTGCATCATTTATAACAAGACCACGGAATGGACCGGTCGGTTACACCCATTGCTGAGCCTCTTCAGTGGGCTCCTCGCGGCTTCGCAGGGCTGGAACGGAGAATGCCGTGTGTCCCGATCCGGTGGAGCATGCTCGCAGTTCGCAGGCTGCCCGACTTCTGTCCGGTTTGTTGGGCGTTGCTGGAGCCCAGGCGGGACAATCGTGCGCCAGGGGATCTGGGGTTCTTTCCCAGCCACTTCGTCGGTTTATACCGTCTGTGGTTCAGCCAGTGGTTTTCCACCGGCCCCGAGGCGCATTGTTTCCACCGCTTCCGTCCCAACCATTGCCAGTCGCGCCGAGGCTGATAAGAACTGATTGCCAAAACCTAAAACATCGGCGAGCTTCCCGGACGCAAGAGCGAAGGAGATTGCATGAGCGAAACACCTGAGTTTCTGGTTCGTCACGGCGCCACCGTTCTGTTTGCGGCGGTTTTCGCCGAACAAATCGGTGTTCCGCTGCCCGCCGTGCCGTGGTTGCTGGCGGCTGGCGCCCTGGCCAGTGCGGGCGAAATGAATTGGGCGATGGCCCTGGCGGCCGCCACTTTGGGCTCCTTGCTGGCCGATTTGGTCTGGTTTTACCTCGGCCGCCACCGGGGCCACCACGTTTTGAACCTGCTCTGCCGGATCTCGTTGGAACCCGACTCCTGCGTGCGCCGCACCGAGAACCTCTTTACGCGATATGGCATGCCCGGAATTGTGGGGGCGAAATTCGTTCCGGGCTTGAGCACCCTGGCGCCACCGCTGGCCGGCAATGCCGGCGTGAGCACCCCCCGGTTCATCTTCTTCGATGGCTTGGGGTCATTCCTTTACGGAGGATGCTTCATTCTTCTCGGCGTGCTGTTCAGCCACCAATTGGCACATATCATCAACGCGCTCACCCGCCTGGGCGATGGTGCGCTCGCGGTCGTCGCCGGCTTGGCGGCCCTCTACATCGGCTTCAAGTATTTCCAGTGACGACGGCTGTTGCGCCAATTGCGCATGGCCCGGATTACGTCGGAGGAGCTGTACCAGATGCAGGAGGCTGGGAAGAAACCTTTCGTCCTGGATCTCCGGTCCCAGTCGGAATTTGAACGGGACCCCTTGTTGATCCGTGGCGCCCTGCACCTGACCATGGAGGAGGTGCGGCTTCACCACCAGGATATTCCCCGCAACCGCGAGATCATCCTCTACTGCTCCTGCCCGAACGAAGTGACCAGCGCCCGCGTCGCGTTGCTGCTTCACCGCAAGGGCATTTCGCGGGTCCGGCCATTGTTGGGCGGAATTGATGGCTGGCGGGATCGCCATTACCCGATGGAACCGGGCGTTATCGGGGCGGCCGGCGCCGAAATGCTGTTCCCGGAACCCGGCCTGCCGCCCGCCAGTGCGGCTGCTCCCAACCACGAATAACCAACCCAAGTTTGCCTCCCCCTCAGCCGCCCACCGCAATGAAACGGACAAATTCGCCGTTGTTTTAATGCTTGCCGTGCGGTGATGGCTTGCGGTATCGTTTTGTCGTCTGGCAATGGTGGTTGCTTCGGTTGACTTGTTCAAAACCTCGCTTGCCAGGCTTTGGGAGCATACGTGTGGCAGGATAGCTCAGTTGGTAGAGCAGAGGACTGAAAATCCTTGTGTCCCCGGTTCAATTCCGGGTCCTGCCACCACAATTTAAAGCCCCGGTTTCATAGTGAAACCGGGGCTTTTGCTTTGTGGCTATTGGCGTCTGTGAGGTTCTTAATTCCGCGATAGGTCGGTTTCCGGGGGCTGTGTCCCGGAACCGGGTGGAACCACTTGGAATTGAAATGTTGCATCAGAAGTTGCATCAGCGCGGTTGGCTGATGCAATTTGCGTCTTTGCACCGGTGTTTGCTGGGGATTTTGCGCCTTTGGGGGCTGCTTTCGCGGCTTTCGCCGGGGAGGTTGCATCAGCGGATTTCGGGGTTGCATCAGCGACTGCCCAACGGGCGGGGATGCTTTCGATGTCCGCTGGTTTGAATTTCTGGATGAAGTGGGCGTAGTTGCTTTCGGTGACCTTGACGCTGCTGTGACGCAGGAACATTTGCGCCTCGTAGATGGAGTAGCGCATGGCGATCAGCCCGCCGGTGTAGGCGCGCAGGGCGTGATTCGTCTTGTGGGTCTTCCAGCCAAGAGTGCGGAGCCAGTTGGTGGCGGCGCGGAACAAGCCGTCCGTGCGGTAGGCATTGCTGCCGGGGATGATGAAGTCTTCGGGTTCGCCACGCCATTTGTTGCGTTCAACCGTCGCCATCATTTGGCTGAAGAACGGGTCGAGGGCGCGGACTTGTAGCAGGCCGCTGCCGTCTTTCACGTGGGCGCTGCTGTCGAGGACGGGGTAGCCGTTGCGGACCTGGTGCCAGTCCCACTGGACTTGCGCGACCTCCGAGATGCGCAGGCCAAAACTCAATTCGTGACCGATGGCGAGGTACAAGTCCCGGTTCGTGTCCGCCAGTTCGTCCCATGCTTTCAGGGTCTTGGCGATGATGGCGTCAGTGGGAGGGTTGTAGGCTACTTTCGGGACACTCCGGCCGGTGAACTTGGCGGCTTCGCCGGCATTCACGAATTCGATCATGCAGGGGTGAAAGAGATCGAGTTGCCGGTAGTGCTCCAAACACTTCGGGGTAAACAGGGACTTTGCCTTGCGCCAAACGGCATTGGCAGTGCGGCGCATACTGGCGGCGGTGGCTTGGTCGGGTTCGGCCAAGGCTTTCTTGTTCACATCGGCGAAGAAAGCGCGGACAGCGACGGGCGTCAAATCCCGGATGGAGCCGGTCTCGGCAACGATTTGGCAGAGGCTGCTGCAATTGTTTTTGCGCGTGGAAAGCGAGGCGTCGCTGGGGCCATCCGTGTACGCTTCCAGGAGGGCTTTGATTTTGCCGGTGGTATCCTGCCGGATTTTGGTGTGGTCAATCCGGTCATACTCGCCGGTGATGACGCCTTGCACGATTTCGTTGTACTTGGCGCGCGCGCGGTCCTGGGCTTCCGTGGCTTTGGCAGTGTCCAGAGCGCGGACGTAGCTCTTGCCACGGCAGGAGAAGCGGAAGTAGTACGGGCGGTCTTTGTAACCTGATTCAGTGGGCGGCATCTCCGTGCCGTCGTCGCGGCGTTTGAAGAGTCTGAATGATTTCATTTGAGGGGTTTGGGTTGCGTTTTGCGGGGGCGTCCACCGAGTTTGCCGTTCTCCCGGACGGCGGTGGTTTTGGCTGCGGACTTGGCTTTGCCGCCAAGTCGGCCAAGGGCTACGGCTGCCTTGTTCTTTTTCTTCATGCGTTTCCTTCGATTGTTTGGGGCGGGATTGCCCCGGTGAGCTGACATTAAGCTAACCGCTTTGGTTATGCAAGTGCGAATTGTTGCCCCAGGAACCGATACATGACTACTGCATTGCATTAGAAAATACAATATCTTTCGTTTTTAATTGAACAAATTATGAATTGTGCCAATAGTCGGGACAGTTCTTTAGTAGAGCCTGCTATGCCTTAATTGCGATTATGAAAAACAATCTTGATAAATTGGCGGTTGCGCTCTGCCTGGCAACCGCATTGCGACTGCATGGTCAAGGCGTGGTCTATGACCAACAGTCAGACTCCACGCCGGAAACGGCCAATTACGATAGTTTGATTATTTCCCGTCAGCTATTGATGCAGGCATTTGTGCCAACTCTCTCCTCAATTGGCTTTGTCCAACTCGAATTGACGGACTATCCTGATACGAGCACCAGTGGGGCAACGATTAGTGTCGCCATCTACAGTGGCTCGCCGCAAGACCCTACGTTAATTGGAGGCACCGAACGAGTCCAGTTGCCGACTAATTTCCATAACGACGGGATTGCATATTCAGGAATAGCCGACTTTTATTATGCAACGCCAATCGCCTTAACCCCAGGGCAAACCTATTACATTTCGCCAGTTGAAATTACTGGAGATAACGTGTGGTCAGTCGCTGTAACGGACAACACATACCAATACGGGCAGTTATACGGTGGAGGGACCCCATTTACGCCCACAACTGATTTGTGGTTTCGGGAAGGCATTGTAGCCACGCCGGAACCGTCGGATTTGGCATTATTAGCAATGGGCGGTTTGCTGGTTGCAGGAATTTTGGGCCTGAAGGGAAAAATGCACAACAACTAATTATGAAGAACACTTTATGTAAATTGGCGGTTGCGCTCTGCCTGGCGACCGCATTACGACTGCATGGTCAAGGCGTGGTCTATGACCAACAGTCAGACACCACGCCGGAAAAGATCAATTACGACACTTTTGATCTTTACAAAATGACATTGTACGAATCGTTCGTGCCGACTTTTTCCTCAATTGGGGTTGTCCAGCTCGAAATATCGGATTACCTCGACTCAAACACCAGCGGAGCAACGATGAGCGTCGCCCTCTTCAGCGGCTCGCCAGAAAATCCCACATTTCTTGGAGGTACCGAGAGGGTGTATTTGCCGCCAGACTTTAATAATGACCAACTTACATTCTCAGGGGTGACAAACTTTTATTTTTCAACACCAGTCGCTTTAACCCCAGGGCAAACCTATTATCTTTCGCCAGTCGAACTTACTGGGGACAATGTGTGGTCAGTTGCCGTATTAAACCACACTTATCCCTACGGGCAGTTATACGGCGGCGGATATCCGTTTACTCCCCCCGTTGACTTGTGGTTTCGGGAAGGCATTGTAGCCACGCCAGAGCCGTCGGATTTGGCATTATTGGCAATGGGCGGTTTGCTGGTTGCCGGAATTTTTGGTCTGAAGGGAAAAACGCAACAACTGAAAGCGCAACATACGCAAAAGTAAAAAATAGAACTATGAAAAGAAACCTGATAAAACTACTCCTGACCGCTGCCGTGCCATGGGCGGCATTATGCCTTGCGCCGCTGGTCCACGCGGAAGGGGCCTCGGGTAGTGTTTATTATTTGCAATCGGTCGGCGGCGTCGGCTCCGCGCCGTTGCCGTTCGACCCATGCGGCAGTTCCGTGCCGGTTGTTCAAGTTTCGCCGGGGGTTTACCTCGTGGAAGACGGTTCAGGTTCTCAAACAATGGCGGCAGGGGTTCAAGCGGAGGACGCGGGACTTCCTCCGCTGCCTGGCGGAGACGGCGGCACAACCAATTCGAGTCCCATTTCGGACGGGGTCGGTCAGCCCATTAATTACACCAACGGGCTATGGATCGGATTAACCAACCAAGGGGGCGGCAATCTTGGATTTACCCTGCATAACACCACCAATGGCGACAATTACCAACTGCTCTCCACGACGAACCTAGCGAACGACTCGTGGGATTTGGGGCAGATTATTATTGGCGCGTCGGCCGGGGAAACGGCTTTTTCGTCCCTGGTTTCCATCACGAACGGCACCGCGATGTTTTTCAGGGCTCACCATGCATATCCGGTTATCGAAATTGAAGCAACTCAATCTGCGGTCGAACCGACCAACGCTGTCTCTGGACAAGATGGCTTTTTTCGTGTTTATGACGAGGCTACGCCGACCAATAATGTGACCGTTTATTACGGCATATCAGGCACCGCTACGAATGGCACTGATTATGCCGCCATCGGCACTGCGATTACTATCCCCGCCGATTCGGGGTACGCATACATTCAAATCGTACCCAGCGACGTTGGAATCACGCCCGACAAATCCATTGTTTTGACGTTAGTTCAAAATACGAATTACCTGATTGACCCATCATATTACTACGCTAGTAATGTTTTGACCGCGAATCCGGAATTATATCCCTACGCTTACGGCGATAACGAGCATTTTTGTCCAAACTCATGGGGCGGTTTCTACGTGAACGTAGACGACCCCAGCGGTCTGCCGCTAAGTTATACCGTTGTAACGAATGTCATGCACGGAACCGTTTCGATTGATTCATCGGGCTGGGTCACTTATACGCCAGCCGCTTCTTTTGAAGGGATAGACAGCTTCGCCTACACTGCCACCAGTGGCGACTACTCTTCCGCGCCGGCCGTCGTCACGTTATATGTTTCCGACCCAGTTACCGCCAACGCCGTTCAGGTGCAGACGTGCAGCGGTACGCCCGTGACCGTGTCGCTGTCCGGCGGGGACTCTTGCAACGAGTCGCTTACCTATATCATTGTCGTGAATCCGGCGCATGGCCAAATAACGGGGCTTTCCGGCAATGCCTGCGTGTACACTCCCACCGGCACCAATTTCACCGGCACGGACAGTTTTATGTACCTTGTTACGGCATCCACCGGTGATTGGGCCACGAATGTCGTCACGGTGACTGTGGGCGACACGGGCATCACCGCCAATACCCAGAACGTGCTAACGAGCACAAATATTCCCGTGGTGATCGCACTGAACGCGGGGGATTCTGATGGCTGCGTGGAATCCAACCGCTGGACCAGTTCAGTGACCAGCGGCCCCGCACACGGAACGCTGACCGGTTCGGGCCTGGATTTGACCTACACGCCGAACCGGAATTTCGAGGGGACCGATTCGTTTCAATATACCGCGAGCGACGGGGTTTGGACATCGTCACCCGCCACGGTGACGATTTACGTTGTGGGCGCTCCATACCTTTCCGGCCAATGCGACCTCTTTGGCGGTTCGGCGGCGCTGGAATGGACGGAGGACAGCACCACTACGGCGCTGCTGCAAAACGGGCTTGGCAACACGGTTTTTGTGGTTGGCCGCTCCACCAATCCGAACGGACCGTTTTCGCTGATTGCCACCAACCCGACTTCCGGGGCGTGGGCCTATTGGGATAACAGTGCTTCGCCGGGACAGACTTATTACTACGTGGTGGCGCTGGATTTTACCGACGGGTATTCCGGGCTTACGTATCAATCCGCGTTTTCCAACACGAATCGTCAAACGGCTCAAAGCGCTGATTTGATTGCTCCCAACTCCCTTTGGTACGTAACGGATTGGAATGAGCTTAGTCCGGCAAATATAAACACGAACGTGCCGGTGTTCACCATCTACACCAACCCACCGAACATGGTGGCCCCGGTGTTCACCAACTGGGTGACTGGACCGTTCAGTGATCCCGCGAATTATGCGGCTCGGTACAACGCCACATTCCCCGACCTGCCGCCATTGCCTCCCATCACCGTCAACACCAACCCGGTTTGGGCTTGGACGAACGCTCATACCATTTGGGCGCACTGTACCCTGAACCTGACCGGCTACACGCCGCAGCAGCTTTCAAACGTGGTTTACTCCACTGCGATTGACAACGGCTACATGTTGTTTATAAACAGCACAAACGTGAACCAGAACCCGAGCGAGGTGTACTCCAACACTTGGGCCTCCTGGGGAATGCAAAGCCAAAGCGGGCAGCTCTTTAGTCCGCTCCCGAACCTTGTAGCTGGCACCAATACCGTGGATGTAATATTTTGGGGAGATAACGATAATGCGGATTATTTCTCGATGGTCGTTACCACAAACACCTGCGGCCAGTAAGCGGAGAGCAGTTTCGCACGCTCTTCGAGATATGAAAAGCAAAAGGCCGGGCTTGCGCCCGGCCTTCAGAGTGATGAGGTTTAATACGCCTTCACCAAGGCGCTCAGAAGGGCAACGCGGTTTAGGGGGATCGCTGTTCTCTCCCGCGCTGCAAGCAAAGCCTCTATGCCAACCCTAAACGAACAGCGAAATTTTGCTTTGAACAAATCCGACTAGAGTACCCGCCAAGAAATCACATTCTCGATTTCCTTACCAGTGTATAGGTCAATCCATCTACCGTCGGCCGTATATCGCGCCACACACCTAAATGGACCGCAGTCAACTTGACAATCTACGTCAACGGGCGGCGGATCGTCCCGTTCTTTCCGGGGTGCATTCGGCTCTTCCATGGAGAATGTGATGGGATTGTTGCAGAAACACACAGAGTTGTAAAGTCCTCGATGGTGGGATATTAACCAATTTTTACGAACCTCGGGAGCCGTTGATGTTGGCGGTGTCAACGGCCAGCGGCGAGCGCAGGCAAGTTTTCGGCGGTCATTTGAGGAAGAGGCGGTTGTACTGGACGCCGTGGAGTTCAAGGAACACTTTGGCGGCGGCGCGCATTGAGGGGGGAGGAACGACGCCCGTAAGCAGGTGCGTGAACCTGCCGGAGATTTGCCAGCCGCTGTCGGTGCTGAACAAGGGAACGTCCGGCGCGACGAGGCTGGCGAATGTGCCGTTGTCGTAGCGCACGATTTTCAGGGCATGGCTTTTGACGGCTTCGCGTGTTTCGCCTTGGATGAGGATGATTTCCTGCCGGTCGGGATTTTGGGACGGCATGACTTCCGGCTCGTACGTTTCGGGGTCGGCGTCAGGCGGCAAATGACCGGTGCTTACCCACACTTCCAGCACGAGGCAGCAGGCGCTGGCGGCGGTGGCGACGGCGACGAAGCGGCAGGTATCGGCGAACCATGCCTTTTGCGCTTCGTTGAATTCGCCGTTTTGGAAGAACATGGCTCCGGGCGTGCCGTCCTCACTGATGAAGAAAAAGGCGGGGTTTACGTGGCCGGGCTTGCACATGCGCTGGTTGGCGAAAGATTCGGCACCAGCCATCAGATCATCCAGGGACCGGGGCAGGCGCGTAAACGGACTGGTGAAGTTCATGGGTTAATGGCGCTGATTGCCGTTGCCGATGCCCACGTCTATGGCCAGGTTGCGGCGCAGGCTGGGTTCGATGATCTGGCTGACGCGTTTGGCAGCCAGGCGAATGACGGCTTGGCTGGATTCGCTGACGCCGTTGCGGAAATTGTAGGCGCTGATTTTGTCCCACGGCTGGCGGTGCTCGTTGGCGCGGTGCAGCCGGTAGCTGATTTGCGCGTAGCTCAGGCCGGTCTGTTGGGCGATGACTCTGTAGGACATGCCCATGCTGGCGAGCAGAATCACATGGTAATCGTCGGGGTCAGACAGGAAGTTGATGAATCGGTTGTCCTCGTATCTGTCGGGCTGAGGCGGAAGCTGCCAGCGGGTGAGGTTTGTGTTCATTGTTCGTTTAACGGGGATTGATTGCCGCAATGGCGTTTAGCGCTCTGTTCACGGCTGCGAGCGGCATTCCGCAGTGGGGACAGAAATTCAGGATGTTCTGTGGCTGGGGCAGGGGTGTGGTGGCCAGCCTGACGGATTTAGCTGCGATCTTCTTGTGGGTCCACATCCAACTGTAGATGCGAGAAGCTTTAATGCCGAGGAATTCGGCGACTGCTTTGGGCTTCTCTCCATTTTCGATGCGTTGGATGGCTTCTTGGCGCACGGAATCCGGGGTTGGCTTGCTGCGTTTGACCGTGGCCATGGCGAGCGTGGGAGTGGCGACCACGGGAGCCTGGGACGTGACGGCCGGTGTAAGTTGACCGTTGGCGACCTGTGACCGCCAGCGGTCGAGGAGGCTGCGAACAATTCCAAGATCCTTGGCGACGGCGCCAATGGCTTCGGTGTCGCAGCGTTTGACGGCGGCGAGTTTAAATTCGGTGGTGAACGTACGGCGATGCTTCATGTATTTCCTGTGGTTGGTTTATTCGGTTAAAGCCCGGACGCGCTGGCAGATGCTGGCGTGCATGGCCGCGGCATCTTCGCGTGTGCCTGGGCAGCGGTCTTGAACTTGGTCCAGCGGGCCGCCGATGACTTTGGTGAGCCAAAGGTGTGGCTGGATGGCCGACTCCAGGGCGAAGCCCTGAAAGTCGGTGCGGATGACGCTGTCGCCGATCACGTCGTAACCGGCGGATAGGTTGGCGGTCTGAAACCAGACGGCCCACGTTTGAATGTCATGCGCGGGTACGGGCGACCCGCCAAGGTCTAGGATGTAGTGTTGCATTGTGGAAAACAGCTACGCGCCCAACATGCAATTGGGCGCGCAAAGAACCTGTGATTAGTCAGTGGAATTAATGTGCCGGGGCTGGCGGTTCCGTGCGCGCCCGGTCTTGAACTGCTTGGACGAGGTTTTGGTAAAGGAATTCGTGGGCGCGGCGGACTTCGCGTCCGAGCGTCAGCGCGTGAAGGGCAAGGCACAACTCCATGATCTTAGTGTCCGTGTATTGGGTGTTGCTCTTGCAGGTGTCGAGGAAGAATCGGCCTTCGGGGGAGAGCCGGATTTGTTTTGGGGTTTTGGTGCTCATGGTCTGGGCTTGAGAATAAGCGCAAAATGTATATCACGTCAATAATTATTTTTTGCGGAAGTGATTACATAGCCGCAGGTTCTAGCATATTCGTATATACACGGCAACTAATTTTGCTTCCAAGCGTATATCAGACGATATACAGTCGTTTTCATGCTACAAATCACCCTGCAACCGGCAAAGGTCCGGAAGAACAATAAGGTGGGTATGTACATCAGGGTCCACCGCGAGGCGGCGGACGCCATCAGACGCGGAGCCAAGCATCTTGGCATCAGCCAGGGCAAATTCGTGGAGAGCGCTTCGCTGTTAAAAATCAGAGATATCAAGGGATTGGTGGGTGTGCGGGTCGAGGTGTTGAAAGACGAATAGCCAGCAGGAAAAAATGGCAACGCTCGAACTGTGCCGACTTACTAATTAAAGCAACTTATGGCGGCTACAAATTTACGATGAACACTTTCCTGGCCATGCGCGATTGCGGTTGTGAATGCAAAGGCGGCGTCATCGCGCGCGCGTGGACCGGGATATTTTTTAAGTCTCGTCGCAATCGGCGGCGGCACTTGCTGGCGTTCTGGCTGGCTGTACAGCATCCAGAATGGGGAATAGGGCTATGAGGGAACAGGGTGTTCTGTTTGCTGGCGACGAGCCAGCCGAATGGCCAGAACGTCAGCAGTGCCAACCGCACGCTTCCAGATCAGTATCCACCGGCGCGCGCGGCAACTTTTTCAATGGGTACGAGACAACCTAAAATCACATGAGCATGAAATTGGAGGTCACGGTAACAGAATCGGCCACGGGGCTGGATGTGCAAGCGCTGGCCACGGGCAACGGCACGGCGTTGGAATCGTTGATGACGCGATACCTGGGCGGCGCGATGTCGAAGGCGACGGAAGGCGTTTTTGCCATGAGCCATGTGGCGCAGGAGATCGGCGTCCGGGCGCAGGAATTGGCCAAGGCAAACAAGGTCAAGCGAACGAAGAAGGGCTGACGATGACGCGGCGGTGAACCATGAGAGTCATTGAAAAATTCTATACGGTGCCCGAGACGGCAAGTCTTTTGGGCGTGTGCCATCGCACGGTGAAGAATCGCTTGAAAGCGCGGGAGTTTGGCACCGACGTGGTGAACATCGGCACGACCGAACAGCCGGATTACCGCATACCGGCGAGCGCCATTAACGCGTGGTTGAGCGCGCGGCGGGTTTTTCCAGAACCGGGTATTGCGGCGCGGACGGTCGGCGAACTGCGGCGGAAGGCCGCGCAAGCAGAGGCTGAGGCATGACAACGGCGCGCGGAGTTTTTGGGAATGAGATTCAGGATTATGGCGAGGGACACGAAGCGGGAACAGTTGCTGGAACGGCAGAACACAAGCCAGACGGAGCTGTTCGATGGCGACGGCCTGCCAGCATGTCCGGCAGTGCTGGAGTCAATCGTTCATCGGCGCTACGAGCATACCGGCGTGCGGTTGCTGGAGGACGACACGAAGGCGCTGCGATTGGTGGAATTGCTGGTGTGTGGCTGGGGCGTGAAGCGGATTGCGCGGGAAATGTCCATCAGTCCCAAGACCGTGCGTGCGGCGCGGCGCGTGCTCGTCGGCCAGGGAAAAATGGCCCCCTACGTAGAAAGGGTGACGCAGGCGATGGAGGATGCCATCGAGGCGGGCGTGACGGTGTATCGGGATGCGCTCGAAGAGGGAAAAATACCCGCCGCCCAAATACCGGTTGGAGTGGCGATAATGTTCGACAAAAGGGCGCTCGCGCGCGGCGAACCGACTTCAATCAGCGCCGCCATGAAGGCCCAGGACCGCGACCTGTCAGCCGAGGCGATCAACCGGGTGTTCGAGTCCATGCCGGTGTGCAATTCCGATGCGGTTTTGGGTCACGAGGATTCCGAATCCTCGCAAAAACTGCTGGAAAGGCCGAAAACAGGGGGCAAGCCCCGGAAAGATGCAACCTTAGATGCAACTTCTGGCCCGGAGCCGGCTGTCCCGGCACCGAGTCCCAATCCACCGGCCAGTCCCAGCCCGGCCATCGAACCGATGGCACCGACCGACCCCAGCCCCGACCATGCCGCCGAATCGAATGGAGGGGGCGGGGGGGGGCCGACACCCCCGGTGACGGCCTGACGCCCGATCCTTTGGCTTCAGAAAATTAAAAATCAAAAGGACGCATTTCCATGGTCAAGAGCATTACCAGCGCAGCCAAAAATTTACTGAGTGTAAAAAGACCGTCCAGCGGACTCCCGGCGGCGCTGCAAAAAAAAGCCGCGCCGGGCGTGGAACTGATTGTGTTGCGCGTGCCGGTGAAAAACGCAGGCATCGTGTCGGCGCATTTTCCCGGCGTTGACGTTACCAACCCCATGAACATCAAAACTGTGAATGTCAGAGACAACACCAACTTTGTGCCGGGAATGGCCCTACGAGCCACGCCAACCGCGTGGGCGAGCAGCTTTGACCTCGTGGGACCATTACCCCGCAGGAAAGGAGCGTGGTGATGAGCAATCGAGTTTTCGGAGCCGTGGTGCTCGACCGCCAAATCATCTACGACGACTTTTGGCTGATGGAGCCATTCAGCCGGGGGCAGGCGTGGCTGGATTTGATTTTGCTCGCCAATGATGACGACCGGGATACCAAGTCGCGCGGCGTGGACGTGCATTTGAAACGGGGTCAAGTCGGGCGGAGTGTCAAGAGCCTGGCGGAGCGGTGGCAATGGTCTTACAAGAAGGTGGACAGGTTTCTGGAGGACTTGCGGGACGCACGGAAAGTGTCCTTGCACCAAAACAACGTCGGCACGGTTATCACCATCATTGATTATGACGTGCTGTTTGCCGCGCTGAAGGATGAGCGGAATGCCGGGCAGACTGGTGAGCAGAATGCGTCGCAGGGCACGCAGAATGACGCGCAGAATGCCGACAGAACCCCAGAATCCGAGAAGCCTCAGAATCAGAACCTCAGAACGGGAGAAGGCGACCCCCGGGTCAACAATGCTCCTTCAGCGGAGGAAGCGGCGGCTTGGTTTGAGAAGCACCCGAGCGGTTACACGCGTGAAGAAATCATAGCGGCATGGAACGGATTTACCGCCGCCGCCGTGGATGGCTCGTGGGTCACGGGCAAGCCGCCGCGCCCGGTTGCGGACTGGCGTTGCGCGCTGGCGGATGAACTGTGGAAGCGCAGGCAGATTTTCGGCGCAAAAAATTCCGCGCGCCCGGACGGCGATGCCGCGCCGCAACCGCCCGGCAAATCAACGATCACGATTCAGAAGATGAAGGAGGCGGCGGGATTATGAATGACCGGGATGCGATCAAAGAGCAGTTGAAGGGCAGCGTGGACCTGGCGGAGTGGATTCGGCGCGACGGCATTGCGCTGACGGGCGGCCCGAATGAGTTCAAAGCGAAGTGCCCATTTCACGACGACAGCACACCGAGCTTCACGGTATTTCGCAAGGAGGGCGCGTGGGCATTCCACTGTTTTGGCTGCGACGCCACCGGGGACATATACGAGTGGATCATGCGACGGCAGGGCGTGGCGTTTCCGGAAGCGCTGAAAGCAGTGGCGAATGCCGTGGGCGTGGCGTTGCCGGGCGCGGGCGCGAAGATGTTCCAGCCGCCATCTGTAAAAAACGCCGCCGAACGCACACCGGAGCGGGGCGCCTTTGACCCGCAAAAATTCCGCGCGTTCGACCCGGACGGCAAGGCGTTCAAATACCTGACAGGGAAGCGGCAGTTGAAACCGGAACTGCTGGCCGATTATAGCGTGGGGCAGACGGCGGACGGCGAGGCGTATTCGTTCGCGTACAAGTGGCGTCCGGCAAATTGGCCAGCCAACCGGGAAAAGCCGCTGTTTGAATTCTGCAAGGTGGTGAAGGTGGACCGTCCAGACGGCAAGAAAATCGAGTGGCGCGAACCCAAGGGCGGCCGAAGCGTTTTGTTTGGAATGGAAAGCAGCGTGGTGAAAACCGCGCATCAGAATGGCGGCGAACTCGTGATTTGCGAAGGTGAAATTGACGCGATTACGTGGGCCGGATACGGCCGAGCGGCGGTGAGCGTGCCGGGCGGCGCAAAGTATTTGGGATGGATTGAACAGTGTTACGACTGGTTGCAGGCGTTCGGCAAAATCCACGTCAGCTTTGACGAAGACGCCGCCGGGCGCGCCAAGGTGGTGGAGATCGTGACGCGGCTGGGCATCGCCCGCACGGATATCGTGCGCCTGCCGATGAAGGACGAAGAGAAGCGGTTTAAGGACATCAACGAGTGCTTGCAGGCGGGCACGGATGCCACCGGCGCGGATGCGTGCGTGATAAATGCGGAAGTCATCAAGCCGGAAAAGCTCAAGGACATCTATGCTTTTGAAAAACAGATTTGGGAAAAATTTCACCCGGAAGGCACGGCACAGCTTGGGCTGTTGCTGCCCTGGGGAAATTACTTCGGGAGCAGCTTGCCGTTTCGTTTCCGCTACGGCGAGGTAACGGTTTGGACCGGTTATAACAAGCATGGCAAATCGGAAGTGCTGAACCACTGCATGATTGACCTGTGCTGGCAGGGCGAGCGCGTGCTGATTGCGTCGCTGGAGGTACAGGCCCCGGAGACGTACAAAAAGCTCATCCGGATGGCGATGGGCGTGCGTGAAGTTTGCGACGACCGGGCGAAGTTTCGCGAGCGGTGTTTGAAACCGCTGGGGCAAAAAGTGTGGGTGTATGACGCCGTGGGCAATGCGGATATTGAGGATGTGTTGCAGGTAATGCAGTACGCGTACCAGCGATACGGCGTGCGGCAGTTCGTCCTGGACAGTCTCATGCGGTTTAGCGGGCTGGACGGCGAAGGACAGGAAATTTGGAATGCGCAACGGGCCTTCATGGACAGAATCATCGAATTCGCGCAGCGCAATAACGTCCATATCCACCTGGTGGCGCACAGCAAAAAGCCCAATGACCGCAAGGGCGAAGCTGCGATTCCGCACCGTTATGACGTGATGGGCAGCAGCTATATCACCAATCTGGCGTTCAACGTCATTGTGGTGTGGCGCAATCGCGCGAAGCAGGACGAGTTGGAGGAGATCTTTCAGGCCTGCACGGACAAGTGGATGGCGGACCATCCAGAGACACCGATTCCCCAATTCAAGCGGCTGCTGGGAGGCGCGCCAGCGAAGGACCAACCGGAAGCCCTCAAGGAGCATTGGAGAAAGATGATTGCCACCCTGGAGAGTCTGCAGGACGAGCAAAAGAACAGGTTTCAGGAACTGGTGCTGATGCACGACGCGTATTTCATCGTTGACGCCCAGCGCGGCGGCGATGGCGACTGCCCGGCGCGGTTTCTGTGGTTTCACTACGACAGCTTGCAGTTTCTGGAGGTAAGCCCGTGGAAGCTGGAGGACAAGCGGCGGCTGCCGAAGAAATACGTGGAGCAGCCGGTGGCGGAAATGGACGAGGAATTTTGAGCATGACCGCAGGGGAGATCATTGACGCAATTCAGGGACACGGCGCGGCGCTGTTGCTGGAGGACGGCAAGGCGCGCGTGCGCGGCGGACGCATTCCGGAAGAGCTGATGACCTTGTTGAAGGCCAACCGCGAGGCGGTGCTGGCGGAGATGCGGCGGCGCGCGGATCGGGACCTGGACCGCTATTGCGAAGTGCCGCGTGACAATCCGGTGATGTTCGGGCGGACGCTACAACTGCCGGAACAAATGCGGCTGGCGATCATGCACCACGCATTGCGGCAACCCCGACCGGTTCACGCCTGGGTGATGCGGCGGGCGGATGAGTATTACGCCTTGGGCGTGCCGGTGGAGGATTGCGAGTGGCGCGCCTGCGTGGACTTGATTGCATGGCAGCGCAGCACAGACGGGCGCAAGGCTGCTGACTGGCTGGCAGGAGTTGAAGAGAGCTTGCAGGACTTAAAGAAAAACCAACAACAAAAGGAAGTTAATGAATGCGCAAGTGGACATAGTCTCGATCACACCAAAGAAGGCAGCGGAATACCTGGAAAACCTGCTGGACGGCCAACGGAATGTAAGGCAGGGACGGGTCAAGACGTTGGCGGAGGACATGAAAGCGGGCCGGTTTCGCCTGACCTGTGACGCTATAACGTTGGTGAAAGGCAAACTTGCCAATGGCCAGCATCGTATGTGGGCGGTGGTCGAAAGCAATATGCCGCAACCGTTCATTCTACTGCGGACTGACGACGAGGACTTGTACAAGGTGATTGATACTGGCGCGTCGCGGAGCATCGCAGATACGTTGAGGCTGACGAGCGGAAACCAAATGGCTGCGGTGGCGGCGCTGGTCATCGGTTTTCAGAGGAAGACGATAACGCCGGTGTCGTACACCAAAAAGACCAACCGATTGGACATCGTCGAGTTTGTGGAAACGAATGCCGAAGCACTGCTGGAAGCGGTCCACTTGGCGTCCCGATTGACGGCAAACCATTTGAACCTCATCGCGAAGAGCGCGCCAGCGGCGTTCTACTATCTCGCCAAACCGTTGCATGGACAACAGCGGGTCGAGGAGTTCTTGAATCACGTGTACAGCGGCGATCTTCCTGAAAGCGCCTGTTCGGTGTTGCGTGACCGTTTTATGCGCGAGCGAATGAGCCTGAAATCAATGTATCCGCAAACCGGGCTGGCGCTGATGATTAAGGCGTTCAACGTCCATTACCTCGGAGTGAAAATTGCCAGAAATGGACTGAGAATGGCGGACGGAGACAGCTACCCGGAGATCGAGAGACCGCTGCCGCAAGATGTGCCAAAGTGACGGCGGCGGACCGGTTCGATGAAAGGGCGGAAAGGAAAGGGAATGGGCATGGGCGAACGAGGGTTCGGGGAAGCGGAATTGAACCGGATGTGGGCGACCTTGAAGGTGTCGCCGCATCCGATTTTGAAATTACCATCCGCGGAATGGATGCGGGCGCTGATGGCGGCGCGGCCAAAGGACTGGCAAGCGGAATTAAGCAGTTTGCTGCAACGGCGGCAGGTACGGATTGAAGCGGCAGAACAGGACCCGCTGTGGTATGGCTGGGAGTTTGAACCGTGGGCGGATAGCGATGCGCTGTTGCTGGGGTCGTGGCAAAGAAATGGAGCGCGCCCGAAGGCGGCGGATGTGCTGGGCATCTTCGGCGGCAATCGCGCATCGAAAACCGTTTACTCGATCAAGCGAGGATGTCAGACGGCGGTGCTGTTCGCCCGCTCGACGCTGGCCATTTTGAGCGAGTCGGAAACGGCATCCATCAAGACGGTGCAGGCGCTGGTGTGGTATTACTTGAAACCGCATTTTGGGACCCTGAACGGCAAGCGGGACGAGATTTACAAAATCAACTACAGCCAGGCGGGCGGGTTTACGGACCGGAAGCTGGTGCTGCCGAACGGCAGCGAAATTCACTTCCTCACCTACAACCAAGAGCCGGGGGATTATGAGGGCTGGGAATTCGGCGCGCCCGCCTATGAGTACGCCAACACGTGCGAGCAGTTGCGGTCGGCAAAGGCATTCGTTCCGCCAAATATTGGGGCGGTGGCGGACGAATCCATGCCGTTGGCGTGGCTAAAGATGTTTGCGCGCCGGCTGAAGTTCCGAAAGGCGAAGCTGCTGTGGTCGTTCACGCCGGTTAAGGGGATTACGCCTGCGATCAAGGAGATGGTGGGCAGCAGCGCCGTGACGCTGGAAAGCCGCGAAGCGGAGTTGCTGCCACGGCAGAACCTGCCGGACATTCCCAAAGGGCACATGCCATACATCCGCGAGTGCCAGTTTCCGGGCATCAAGGCGATGGCGATTTACTATTTTTCGCTGTTCAACAAATTTGGGCCTGCGCCGGGCCGGACTTATTACGACGAGATCAAGGCGCTGTGCGAGGGCAAAACCAGCGAGTTCATTGAACGGGTGGCGTATGGGTTTGCGCGGGACAGCGTGGCGCGGGCATTCCCAAAGTTTGGCGCGTGGAACATCGTGAAGCGTGGGCACCTGCCGTCCGTGGGCACGAATTACTTCTTTACCGACCCGGCGGGCGCGCGGAATTGGGCGACGATTTGGGTGCGCGTGACGCCGAGCGGAGATCATTACATCTACCGGGATTGGCCGGACGCGCAGACCTACGGTGAATGGGCGGTGCCCACGGAACGGGAAGTGAATGAGCAGCAACGCGCGGGCTGGGATGGTGACCCTGGGCCAGCCCAGAACGGCATGGGAATGGGGATTGTGAAGTACAAGCAGACGTTTCTGGAGTGCGAGCGCGTTAAAGAGGACGCGGACCCATACCACGCGAAGCTGTTGGAACGTGCGCGGCGGCAGAATGGGGACTTGGCAAATGTGTTTGAGGACATTGCCGAGCGCTACATTGACCCGCGCGCCGGGGCCAGCGAGCACATGGCGGAAAAAGGCGGGACGTGCATCATTGACGAGTTTGGCGAACCGCAGTACGGGCCGGACGGCAAGCTGATCGGCCAGCCGATGGAACTGATTCCCGCCAGCGGCGTGAACGAGGACGAAGGGCTGGGCATGGTGAATGAGCTGTTGGACTGGAATCAGGAAATCCCGCTGATGCCGTTGTTGAACGCGCCAAAGCTTTTTGTGGCTGAGGATTGCCAGCAAGTCATTTGGATGTTTGAAAACTATACCGGGCGCGGCGGCGCCAAAGGAGCGTGCAAGGATTTTGCTGATTTAGTGCGCTACATGGCGCTGGCAAAACTGTTCCATGTGGAACGAAATCAAGCGCTTGGACGGGCAGGACGTGGATTTTAGCGGACTGACTTGGAAAACTAACAAAGGGAAAAGGGTATGACTAAGAAAGAGTTCGTAAATGGGCCTGGGTTGCTGATGGAAAAGGAAGTGGTGTCGCTGGGCTTCGCACGGCCAACCATCGAAAAGTTTGTGGAGTTGGGTGTGCTGAAAAAAGTGAAGCCGGTGGGCTGTTCGCAGGCGCGTTACCAGAAACGGCAGTTGGCGCTGTTGCTTGAATGGACAGACGTGGCGGCGGGTGTTGAGCAGGCGTTTGCGGCGGAGCCACAGATGATGGGCCGGAAGGAAGTGTTGCAATGGACCGGCATGAGCAAGGAGACGCTGGACAAGATGGCCGAAAAGGGCGGCTTGCGGGCGGTGCGGCTGCCGGGATGCAATCAGGGAAAATATCGCAAGGCGGACATCGCGGCGATGCTGGGGCTGGAGCGGTGGGTGTAATAATGTCATCCCTTTTTAAATTTGACATCTTCCGCCCCGGGCGGCAATGGCGAGTATCCAGCATACCCTGGATAACCCGGATAACCTGGATAACCCGGGTAACCGGGGTAGCCAGGATAGCCTCGATACGGCTTGCTGTTGAAGTAGTATAAGCGATTTCCAATAATCGTCCCCAAATAATCTCCATCAGTCGTGACAACATCAGCATCATCCCACGGCATCCATCCAATCCAATCTCCGTCATCATCAAAAACATTTTTACCAATGCGGAACGCAATCCAATCTCCGGATGAATCAAATAAATAATGAACTGGCATAAGCGTGATTTGGTCTAACTGAAAATGCTGTTTGTGGCGGTTTCATAAAAGCGCAACCGCGGGTTCGTATATCGAAATTGGCTCTTGGCAGCCAAAGGATTAGGTAACCATTTCATGATTAAGGCATTGATTCGTCAATACGAACCAACGGTTGTATATCAACCACCGCAATTAAAGGCCTTTGACAAAAGAGGGCAAGCTTCATTTTGCGGTATGGCCTGCACTTCGGATTCTTGAAATGCGGGCGAAGGGACGGCAAATCTGTCCTAACTCCCGCAGAACTGTCCTAACTCCACGGGCAGGGGGTTGTCCTGACGCAGGAAATCAAGTCGGGTGATGGGGTAATGAGTGTAAGGGACGATTCGGAAATTCTGGTAACGTCGCCGGGGGTGCACGTGGACATTCTGCTGACGGAGTTCAAGCAGGCGGGCGTGATGCCCAACGGCTTTTACGACGTGGCGTTCAACGAGGAAACACGGCGCATGTTGTGGGCCGGGCAATCCCCGGACGGGCGGAAGTGGGACGAGAACATGCCGGAAGGCCAACCGGCGCTCCCGTGGAATGGTTGCAGCGATACGCGGGTGCCGCTGGTGGACGCGGTGGTGAATGACGATACCGCCATCCTGACGGCGGCTTTCCGCAAGGCGGAACTGCGGGCCACGACGGTAAACTGGCGGAACGTGCCGATGGTGGCGGGCATTTCGGATTACTTGCATTGGCTGGTGCATACGAAGTTCCGGGAAGAGTGGCGGCTGGAGGCAGAATTGGCGGCGCAGTATTCCCGCGAGTATGGCTTTGCCATCGCGTACGTAGGTTGGGAACGGGAGTTGGGCAAGCGGCGCATGCCGCTCTCCGTAGAACAGCTTCAGCAGATGGCGCAGCAATCGCCGGACGTGGCGCAATTGCTGACTTCGATCATGGACCCCACGCAAGACGAGGCGAGCATCGCGGCTATCCAGGAGATTTACCAGACCGTGGCGGTGCAGAACATGCAGGGCCGGGGCTTCTATGACCAAGAGATGCAGGATGACAGGCTGTTGACGCTGGCGACCAGCGTGGCACGGCGCTGCATCAAAGAGTTGCGGGAGAACGGCGAGACGAATGTGCCGGTGCCGTACGTGGTGAAAAATGACCCGCTGGTTTGGGTGGGCAAGCCGTATCAGGAAATCTTGGCGGCACGGGGCACAATGAAGCTGCAAGAGGCGCGGGCCATTTTCTGGCGGCGCTGGATGACGGAAGCGGAGTTGGAATCCAAGAAGGCGGACGGCTGGGACGAGGAATGGATTGAAGCAGTCAAGAAAACCAAGGGCAACATCTCTTCGTGGGCCGGTGCGCTGGGAGCGACGAGCTTGACCGGGCCGTCCACGAAGACGGTGGGGAATACGACGTACCTGAAGGTGACCGAAGAGAACAACCCATTGATTGAAGTGGTGTACGGCTACGTCAAGAAGGTGGACGAGGACGGCGTGACGGGCGTTTACGAAACGATTTTCAGCCCGCACGTGACGCATGAGCCAGCCACGGATGTCCATGACTTTTGCGCCAGCCATCAGCTTATTGACTACGCGCACGGGCAATATCCGTTCGTGGAGTTCAAGCGGGAGAACATTGGCCGGGCGCTGACGGATGTGCGAAGCGTGCCGGAGATTGCGAGCACGTGGCAGAACGAAGTGAAGCAGCAGCGGGACATGCTCTACAATCGGGCACAGTGGGACACGCTGCCCGCCGTGGCCGTGCCGAAACTGGGCGGCGTGGATTACAAGCTTGGCCCCGGCGCGCAGGTGCCGCTGGGCAAAAGCCAGGAAATTTCAGCAATCAACCTGAATGCCCCGAGTCCGCAATTGTCGGTGGAACTGGTGCAGATGATTCAGTTGATGAAGGATGATTACTTCGGGCAGTTCAACGAGCAGGTGCATCCGGCCAAGATTTCCGTGAAGCAGGAAAAGGCGGCGGACGACTATTACACGTTTTGGGGGGCGGTGCTGACGATGGTGTTTGCGCTGGAATTGCAATACAACCCGGAGGAGATCGTGCGCGTAACCGGGAACCAGGCATTGGCGAATCTGGACCCGTTCTTGGTGGCGGACTCGCTGGCCATCGGACTGGAATTCGACGTGAAGGACTTGAACCCGGATTACCTGCTTCAGAAGCTGGACACGTTCAACACCAAGATCATCCCGGCGGACGTGACGGGGGCAATTGATCGTGGCGCGCTGACGGCGTACGAGGCGCGCGCGGTGGACCCGCAGCTTGCGCAGCAATTGGTGCAGGACAAGCGGAGCGCCAGCCAAAAGATGTTCGAGGAAGTACAGAAGAACCTAGGCAACATGATGCTGGGCTTTGAGGCCAATTATACCGAGAACGATCCGGCAGCGGGTCCGAAGCAGCAATTCCTGCAACAGCTAATCCAGAGCAATCCGAACGTGGCGCAGTTGGCCAAGAATGACAAACGGTTCAAGGAATTGCTGGAACTGTACGCGAAGAATTTGCAGATGAGCGTTGAACAGCAACAGAACAAGACGATTGGCAAAATCGGCGTGAAGCCGATGGCACAACAATGAAATTATCCCAACTATTCAAGCGGCCCCTAGTGGTGACGCCGGAGGAAAAACACCGGCAGGAAACGGAAAGGGTGCTGGCGCTGGCGGGCGCGGCAGAACATCCGATTTGGAAAGCCGTCCTGAGCTACGCGGATGAGCACGCCATGAACGAGCACGAAACGGCGCTGGCACCGAATTTGACGAACGAGCAACGCCAATTCAACGCCGGGCGATCAGCAGCCGCATACGATTTCGCGCAGGCGCTGCGGTCGTTGCAGGCAACGGCAGAACAGCGAGCGAAGAACTTCAGAGAGAGCGAGTAATTTATGGCCTAATGGCTGAACCGCGATTTGGCTGCCGCCTCTTGTTAGTTCCGATCATTTGGCAGTTTCCGCCCTTTAGTGAGTAGGGTCATCGTAGCTCTGTCAAAATGCGATCCAAATCGAATTTGGAAAAATCCGCACTCCAACCACAACGACAATCGTAGGGCAATGTATGATGCGACCCAGCGGGAGTTCGGCACACTGGACAATATACTGCCTGGTGATAACCGCCGCCTGGCTTCCGCTTGAACAATGCGCCCCGGTGCTCGACAAAATCATCGGCTGCCGTCTTGGAAGCAAGCTGTTCGTTACACTGGCGAAGTCGCTCATTCAGTGTGGTATTTTCTCGCTGAAGTGCTTCCACCTGTCTCGTGAGCACCCCGGCCTGCTCGCGGACGAAAGCTAGATGTTTGTCCAGAACAGCGGCAGAGCCATGCTCTGTAACGAGCTTGTCGAGATATTCGAGGAGTCCCATAAAATTAAAAAGCGAACGACATCTGACTGTGCGTATAATCACGCGACTGGTTTATTAAAAAGCGTCTCACCGAAGAATGCAAGTCCCATTTTGGTAACGGCGACGGCGGCAAAAGTGTCCTAACTCCCGCAAAACTGTCCCAACCCTACGGGCAGGCTCTTCCATGGCTTCCACGTTTGTGACTTGATGGCGCTGGCTCACGGTCGGGCCAGTAGAAGCGACTGACAACTTGCGAAGAGCATGAATACGGAAAACGACAAATCGGGGTCGGGCGCTGTGGGGCAGCCCGGAGAATCAACCACACTGAAGGCGAGCAATTTAACGTCCGATGGCATTTCCGGCCTTTTGAATTCGGAATTTGCCAAAGAGGACACGGCGGAAAAGCCCGGTCAAGAAACTCCACCGGACGCGGAAGCCGTAACGGAAACTCACGAGAGCCAGGATGGCGAGAACGCGGAAGCGGCGGCAGAGCAGCCGCAGCAGGAAGAGCAGCCGGAAGCGAAAGCAGATGGCGAGGGCGAACAGCAAGACGGTGCGGATTTGTCCCCGGAAATGCAGACGGCGCTGGATGAGTGGGAAGCCAAAGGCGGAGCACTCCCGGACAGTTTGCAACGGGTGGTCAATAAACGAATCGGACGGCTGACCGCAGACAAGGAAACGGCCACGCGGCGGGCGGAGACGGCGGAGGCGGCGTTAAAAACGCTGCAAGCCGAAGCGGAACAACTGCGAAATGACCCAAACCGCCCGGCCCAACCCGGCACGTTCGGCATTCCGAACGAGAAGGAACTGGCGACGGCGGAACGGTCGGCGCGGAAGTTTCTGGATAATGCGGAAGCGTACTTAGACGAATCAGCGACGCCGGAAGAGCGGACCAAAATCGAGCGCTTCATGGAAGCCAACGGTTTGGACGCCATGGGCCTGAAACGTCAAGTCCGCCAAATCAACTCTTACCTGCGCGACGAACTGCCGCAACAGCGGCAGCGGTTGCAAACCTTCCGGACCGAAGAGCGGGCAGCGGGCGCGCAAGCGCAACGCGATTTCCCGTGGCTGGCGGACCCGAAGGCACCGGAACAGCAAGTGAAGGCGACCATGCTGAGGCTGTTGCCGGACCTGCCGACGCGATTGCCGAATCATGACCTCGTAATTGGCATCTATATGCTCGGTTACAAGGCGTATCAGCAGCAGCTTGCGGCGGCGAATGGCAAGGGCGGAAAGCCTGCGGCCAAGACACCGCCCCCGAAGATCCCGGCTGGGAATCGGGCGACTCGAACGGCGACGGCCATGAAGCCGAAACCGAGCGACGCGGCCAGCGCTGCATTCTCGAAAGTTCCCTCACGTGATAATGCCGTGGAATTGGCACGCGCCGCCTTGGCGGAGGCGTAGGCGGCAAGCTGCCGCTGGCCAAAAGGGGTTTCAAGAATAGGAAAAAGTTATGTTACTTGAACGAAACGTAGTGGGTAAGAAGACGGATTGGGCGAATTATATCACCCTGTCCGATGAGCATGAAACCCCCATGCTCCGGGTGCTGCCCAAGGGGCCGAAACCCGTCAACATCGTGAAGCATTACCAGGCCGATACGTACACGCCTCCCATGCAGAACGCGTGGCCGGACGGCAAGGATTGGGACACGTTCACCAGCGCGGGCCAGAACCGGCGCGAGCTTACGGCGCGTTGCCAATGGTTCGTGAAAACGGCGGCGGTTTCCAAGCTGGCCGAAGAGGTGACTGATACGGCGGGCATCCAGGACGAGCTGGCGCACGAAATCCCCAAGAAGATGACGGAAATGGCGCGTGAAATCGAATGCTCCGCCGCTGGCGACCAGGGCGAGTACGTGGACGACGGCAAGACGGGTCACAAGTTCCGTGGCGTCGGCGTGTGGATTCAGTCCACGGCGCAGACGGACGCGGGCACGGTGGTTGACCCGACTATACGCCCGAACACGGCACAGATCGTGACGACCGCCAGCACGTCACTGACGGAAGACATGATTAAAACCGCGTTGCAATCCGCTTGGAAGGCAACGGGCACCAAGGGCATGAAGGCGGGTTTTGTGGGCACGCAGTTGAAGAAGGCGTTTGGCATGTTCCAGTTCTACGTGCCGACCACGGCCAACACGCAGGCGACGGCGCGCATTATCACACGCGGCGAAGACTCCACCATCCTGGGCAACACGGTGGACGTGTACGACAGCGATTGGGGCAAGATCGAGTTGCACCTGACCCGCTGGAATGCGCAGCCCGGATTCCAGGCTGGCGCCGGCGGCGGCACGGATGCGGTCATGGGTGACTGGCGCGGTTACTTCCTGAACACCGAGCGCTGGGCGTGGCTGTGGAACCAGAAACCCACGGTGTACAAGCCGGAATTCAAAGGCGGCAGCTACAAAGCGGCGATTGACGCCATTTTGATGTTCCTGTGCTGGAACCCGATTGGCGAAATGAAGGTTGCTCCCAGCGACGTTTGATAATTGACGGCCCCGCCCCCACAACGGGCGGGGCAACTTGAACCGACAACTGAAACAAGATTGAAAGACTTATAACATGAAGATTACTCCTCTTCCTTTTGAAACGGTGGCGCTGACGGGCTTCACGCACAAGGTCAGTATCTTTGCGTCCGATTGCACGGCGGCGGCACTCACCCAAACATTCACCGTCTTTCCGGATGGCAGTGCGGACGGGTACAACCAGCAAACGGGCCTGCCCATGGCGGACTCGACGCTGAATTCGTTGCCTGCGGGCTTCACGGTGGAGAAGGTGACGACTCGCTTGGTAACCCCGTTTTCGGGGACCGGCGTGACTGCCATCAATGCCACGGTGGGGGACAAGGCGAACGCTACCCGCTACGTCACGGCGGCGCAAACCGACTTGATGACGGCGAACGGCGTGGGCGGCACGAACAGCAAGGACGTGGTGGCGAGCGCCACTACCTACGCGTTTTCGTCCAACGACATCACGAACAACAACGGGGCGTTGACGGCGACGATCAACACGACCGGCGCGAACGTGAGTTTGCTGGGCGCAAACGGCGTTGGCCAATTCGACATTCTGTTGGCGCTGAGTGACCCGAGTGAACAGCAGTTCGTGACCGGAACCTAAACTTAGGTGCAGGACCAGTGTGGCGGCGGGGCATTTCGTGTTTTTTTTCCCCCCCGCCGCCACCACTTACCGAAACAGGGCAGGGCAGCACAGGGCAGGGCTATATGGAAGTGGATTTCTCAAGACTGGACGCGGCCACCGCAACGAAGGTGGATGAGATATTGCGGCATGACTACAACGAACAATTGGTGCGAGCGGCCAACCGCCAGCGGCGGATTGCGTTTCTGAATTACGTGCAGCGCCCGCTGGCCAAGGATGGCTTTGGCGAGCGGACCATCATGCTGGACCCGGTGTTCGACGCGTATTGGCGCGAGTGCTACGGCAAGAATTACACCCATGACCCGGACTTGATGAAATTCTTGGTGAAGCGCAACCCGGAAATTGCAGTACACAGCCGGGGCACGCATGAAATCATGGTGGGATGGATGCCGGGGCCGGAAAGCCGGAAACCGGTGGGATTGACGACAAGGGAAAAGGGCTGGGATGCGAACTTGCAATTACAGTGAAGTGCTGGCGGTAACGTCGGCACTGGCGGGCATCAACGCACAATTTCTGAGCACGCCCGAATTTCAGATGATTCGGGCGTTCCATGACCGGCGCTTGCAAATCGCGTGGGAAATCCATCGCTGGCCGGAACTGTGCCCGTTGGAGCAACGGACGTTCCGGGCACCTTACGACGAAACGGGGCAGACGGCGTATCCGGCGGGGGCGGAAGTGCTGGACCCGGAAACGCAACAGTATTTTCAAGCGTTGCAGGCGACGACGGTGACGGCGGTGCAAATCGCTGGCGCGGGCGCGCCGGACGCAAACGACGTGTACCAATGGAACGGGACGGCCTACGTGTCGTATCTCGGCTACACCATTGCGCAGAGCAACGGGACTTGGGTGCTGCAAGACAACAATGGAAACCAGCTTTACAGCAACGGCGACTTGACGGGCGCGTGGGGCACGGTGATTACGGGCACGGCTCCGGCTCCGGCCACGGCGAGCATGGTAAGCCAGCCGCCGACGCTGGACGGCAATGAAAATTCGCAGTATTGGGCGCAGTGCCGGACGAGCTACACGGCGGACCCGGTGGACTTCACGGCCACGTACGTGATTGGCACGCAGGTCCAAAACATGGAGGACTTGAATTTCTATCAGCGCATCGTGAACACGGGCGCGCCGGACGAGCAATGGATTCCGGCCAATTGGGGCTTGCTGACGGTGTTCGAGCGCAACGTGTCTTTTAACCAGCCCTGGGCGGCGAATTCCATTGGCGAAATCATGGGGGCCTGGGACGCGGACCCGCGAGTGACCACGAAGTTGGTGAAGATGCCCTTTGTGCTGGACCAGGACGGCGCGCAGTTCGTGCAACTGCGGAACACGTTCAATTACGGCTGGATGCCCGCGTCAACGAATTTCAGCTACGTGTGGATTCTGTACCGGTTGCAGCGTCCGTTTCTGCTGGGTGACGCGTGGAACGCGGCTTTGAGCTATTTGGCGGGCGCGCAGGTGTATTACGTGTCGGCGGCGGGGCCGGGGAACTTCTACACGGTGACGACGGCGACGACACCGGGGCAAAACCCGGACACCACGCCCGCCAGTTTTGCGATGGTGCAGATTCCGTACATTTTCCGGCAATACCTGATTGAAGGGGGCTTGGCGGACTATCTCATGGCGAACGGCGACCAACAGGGTTCGGCGGCGCGGGAAGCGATGGCGCAGCAGGCTTTGGAACTGGAAGCCGACAAGCTGCAACGGCAACAACAACAGGTGAGACGGTTCGATTGGAGGCAGGACTATTGATGAAAACGGTCATGGCAATTCTTTTGGGGGTGACGCTGGCGTGCTCGGCGCGGGCGTATGTGAACACGGCTCCGGCCACGCAGGCGCAGGTGCAGGCGGGCACGGACGCGTACCATTTTGTGACGCCGCAAACGCTGGCGGGGGCGGGGGTGGTGACGAATTATGCCACCTGGCTGCTGCTGACGAATAAGACGGCGTATTACAACGGGCAACGGTACACCTTTTCCAATTCCACCACGGCGGGCTTTTCGGAAATTCAGGCCGCATCGCCGCTGCTTACCAACCAGCCATCAGGAATTAAAGTCACCCTCCTGTCGGGTACATACCCGTTCTCAACGCCAATCCAATTAACCAATAACTTCATCATTGAGGGCGCGGGCATGTGGGCCACCGGTTTGCGTTACGTTGGGCCGACGAATCTCTTCACGGCGGCGCAAGTCATGGCGGCGCTGCCAGAATATGCCGGGCAGCAATACGGTTGCACCGCAGTTGGACTGGTGCAACTTGTGCCGGTGATAACCAATCTGTTGATTGGCAGTCTTAGCGCAAATCCATTAGGTTGCAATTTCGTGTTCAAGGACTTTTATGTGCAACCGGCAACCAACTTTCCATGTGTGCTTATCTCCGGCTGGTGCAGTGAATTATATCAAGAACGGGTGGGCGTGTTTGGCGCAGACGTGTTCGGCTATCCCGAAGGCGGTTCGACGCTGAACGTTTCGCAATATAACGCCCATAATCCGCTAGGCCCTAATGAAGTCATTTCGACGATTGGGGAAGCCGTTGCGGTTGGCCAAATGTGGGGCATCAAAGATTGCCTGGCGTTGATTTTGGGGGCCGGGTATTTGAACATTGGCAATAGCTATCTCAACTGCGACTCAACCGGGGCTTACTTCGTGGGTTGGTGGACAAACGGGTATCCGACAAGTTGCTGGTTAAGTCAGGGAGCCGGAATATATTCCGGCCATAATGCAAATTATGGGGCGTACGTCAGGAACTATTATCCATATATGAACGGCATTGATATGTGGGTGGACGGTTCATATTTGAGGCTGGACGGGGCTGCTTGGCAAATGAGCGGCTATAATTTGTTTACCAGCGACAATGCCGTGGTTTTGGACAACGATTTTCCGGGCAACCCGATTAACTGGGGGGAGCTGATGGGCGGCGCAATAGTTCAGGCCGGTGGCCAGTATGTGGAAACAAACTATGTGGCCGGGGTGTACGCAAATGGGACCATAATCGAGACGTACCAAAACAACGACTTGACGATGACCCTGGTGAACGGCATCGGCGGCGGCGCGATCAATCAAAATGGATTTGTGGGCAGTGGGATGGGAATCACGAACCTGTATGGTCACGCATTCAACCTTGCCCCCGGGGCCGCGCCGGTGAATGGCTACGCACTGCGGTACACGAACAACAGCCTGTATTGGGCACCGTAAACGAGATGAAAAATTTAACGGTACTGGCGGCGGGCACGCTGTCAACGGCGGGAACGTGGCTGATTGCGCATTACGACGCCATTGTGGGCGGGCTGGTGGGCACGGTGGCGCTGGTGGTGTGGCTGCTGAAGTTGCGGCGGGAATGGCAACACCGGAATGAGCCGCCGCAGGACTGATTTGACGACAAACAACAACTAGAAAGGGCAACAGGGTATGAACTGGATTAAATCGGAAATTGTGAGGGCGATTGCGCGGCATGCGCTGAACGCCGCAGGCGCGTGGCTGGTGACCAAGGGCTTCCTGACGAGCGACGAGCCGGACAAGGTTTACGGCGCGCTGTGCGTGCTGGCGGCGGTGCTGCATTCCCTGTGGGACAAGCGGCAGGCGATTGCGGCGGAACTGCGGGCGCTGTTCGACGAAGGCGACGGCAAGGGCGGCGCGTCCGTGGTGACGCTGCTGGTGGTGGCGGTGCTGGCGCTGGCCGGGTGCAAGAGCTACCAAATTTCGCAAGCCACATCGGGGACGGGCGCGTACGTCAACATGGCGGTGCCCATCCCGTACTCGGGCGGCGAATCGTTTCTTGGGCTGACGTTCATTGGCGGCATGTGGAAGCACGCGGACGTGTTCCAACCGACCACGACGAACGCGGGGCCGGTGACAACGACGGACGTGGCCGTGCGGATGCGGACACGCGGCACGGCGAACGCGAACGCCTTGGCGGGCGGGGTGGCCACGAACGGCGTGGCGGGGGTGGATACGGCAGCCTGGGACGAAACCGACATCTTGACGGGGAACGCGTCCGTGACAACGACCAATGGCGTGGTGACGGCAGGCAAGTAAGGCGATGATTGCCAATCCGAACATTGCTTCGATTCAGCAGGCGAAACCCGCCGACACGGGGGAAGCGCTGCTGTGGGCAGTAGATCAACGGGACGCCCGCACACTGTCGGCGGGCCTGTTGAACGATGGCCGGAATCTGCGGTTTTCGGATGGGGTGCCGCAAACTCGAAAGGGGGTGACCAAACCGGCCTGGGCGAATGCCACCACCATCGGCGGGCTGGGAATCACGGGGCTGGGCACGCCGTATGGGAGCGGCGTATTCCGCGACCCAAACGGAGTGGAATGGCAGTTGGTGGCGGCGGGCGGCTATGTGTGGTGTACCTGCCCGCATAACTACAATACGACGGTGCCGATTCCGCAGGGGGTGGCGATTGCCGGGCCGTGCCGGTTTGTCCAGGCATTTGACCAGCTTTTCCTGTTCCGGGGCCGGTATCTCGCCCCGCTGCTGCTGGCGGACATTGACACGGGGTTTACGGATTTGCTGCCGCAGTACGACCCGACGACGGTGTATAACGCGGCGGTGACGGCGGCGGGGCAGACGGCAGATGAAATGTCTTATGGACCGTATCAGGCGGTAAGCGCTTTAACGTGGGCCAACGGGGTGGCGACGTGCGTGACGGTGGCACCCCATGGCTATGTGACGGGCGCAGACGTGACGATTGCGGGGGCGAATGAAAACACGTTCAATGGCCGGTTTCCGATTACGGTGGTGGACGGCTACACGTTCACGTATGTGTTGAGTTACGTGACGGTGGCGCAGGCAACGGGCACGATTCAAGTCACCAACAACGCGTATTATTGGACGGCGCTGGGCAGCACGGCGAACATTACCAGTCTGACGCAGCAAGTGGGGTTGCAGTTCCAACTGACCAGCTTGACCAGCCCGGCGGCGCTGGCGGCAACGATCACCTGCGCCCGCACCAACGTGGCGATTTCGTCCTTTACCAAAGCGAACGGGGTGGCGACGTGCATCAGCCCGAATCACGGCTTGGTGGTGGGGGCTTCGGTGACGATCACGGGCGCGACACACGCGGCCTACAACGGCACTTTTACGGTGGCGACGGTGCCGGATGGGAACACGTTCACGTACACCTTGGTGCAAGCGCCGAGCGGGAATGAAACCAGCACGTCGGCAACTTGGTCGGCGGCGGCAACCCTGCTGGCGACGGCGACGACGGCCACGGCGCACGGATTGACTTCGGGGTGGACCGTCGCCATGAGCGGCGCAAATCAAACGGCCTACAACGTGGCGGCAGCCGTGGTGACGGTGTTGAGTGCCACGACGTTCACTTATTTTATGGCGACGGTGCCGAGCGGGGCGGCAACCGGCTCGCCCCTCATGACACCGCCGAACAACACTTTGGCGACGGCCACGCGATTTGGGCACGGGCTGACTACCGGGCAGTCGGTCACGATTGCCGGGGCCGCGCCTGCGGGTTCGCCCTATAACGGGACGTTTAACGTGACGGTGCTGAATTCCAGCCAGTTCACCTATGTCATGACGGCCGGGACCACGTCGCCAGCGACGGGGACGATCACAGTGACGACCACGAACCTGCAAACGGCGGTGGCGACCACACAGAGTCCGCACAACTTCGTGACGGGCGATTACGTGACCATCAGCGCGGTGCCGCAGGCGGCCTACAACGGGACGTTTAGTATCACGGTGACGGGGCCGAACACGTTTGTTTACACGATGGGGAGCGCTCCGGGTGCCAATGCCACGGCGGGCTTGGTGTATGTGGCGCAGACGAGCCGGGTGCTGGCGGGGCAAACGCCGGATACGAATCCGAGCGCGTGGCAGCGCTGTTACAACATCCTGCCCAACGCCGACACGGCGCTGTTCGTCAACAACCTGTTGCTGGTGCCCACGGCGTACGAGCCAAGCAGCGTGGACAATTACCAGACGTTTAACGGGGGCAGTTACGGCAAGGTGGATTTCATCGTGGCGACGAATTACGAGGACTATATCCATTTCACGTTCATGGACGAGTTCCGCATCAACCAGGGCGGCAGTGACGAGATTGTGGACCTGTTCAAATTCGGCAGCAGCAGCACGAGCGGGCAAGTGGTGGTGTTGAAGGACAAGTCGTGGGCGCTGTTGAGCGGAATCACGGGCGATTTGAGCGGGGTGACGCTGGACGTGCGCAGCACGGAATATGGCGCAGCCGGGCCGCGAAGCTGGGCGGTGGTGGGCAGCAATGCCTATTTCCTATCGCCCACGTACGGGGTCATGGTCATCCGGCAAACGGATTTGGGAGTGATGTTGTCGGTCAACGTGCCGTTGAGCGCGCCGATTCAGCCGACGATGGACGCGATTGATTGGACGAAGGCGGACACGTTCCGCATGTCGCATTGGGACAACAAGCTTTACCTGTCGGTGTACGTGCAGAACATCGGGCCGTGCATTTTGGTTTACGATTTCAAGGCCTCCGTCCGCATGGGCAACAATGTTTGGGAATCGGGCGTGATGACGCAGGGGTGGGCGGGGCTGGACACGGGGAGCGCAATGCAGGTGATGGAGTTTCACCGGCTGACGCTGAACGGGGAAGACCGGCACTTTTTTCTCGACCCGAGCGGCTACGTGAATCTGATGGAGGAAAGCGACTGTGACGACCAGGTGGCGGGGAACGGCCCGCAGGGGTTGGCATGGGTGCCGATTACGACTTACGCACTGAGCCGGGCGTACGGGGCGAGCGTCAAGGGCTTGCCACGACCGACCGAGACGGGGCTTTCGCTGGCGACGTTCAACCCGTGCTACACGGTGCAGGTGGTGTACACGGGGGTAAACAATGTTACGACCTGCGCGACGAACGTGACGCGGAGCAATATCAAGTATGACCGTCCGTTTACGGCGCAGAATTGGAACCCGACGAACATCAACAATGATTGGAACACGCCTTGGCGGGAGGATTACAGCGTGACGCTGGCCACGGTGACCGGACCGAACTTGGTGCCGAGCTGCCAGTTTTACACGCAGGGGAACAACTATTCGTGTTTAGTGGGGCTGACAGTGGGAGCCACCTATCTGTACACGCCGGGGCCGAATGATGCTTTTCTGCAATGCGGGGCAACGAGGCTGTACGGCGCGGGAACCTTCGTGGCGACGGTAGAGGTTTGCAGCCTGGGCATGGCTCCCCAACCTGGCGGCGGACCGTTTAACGTGCTATGCACGGCCACGGTGGCAACTTTTGCGGGGCTGAACCTTGGCAGTGGGTTGGTGGTGGACCAATTCCAGGAGGCTTTGGACACGCGGCGGGTGGGCAGGCTGGGCGGCAAGAGCTACCAGGTGGCGATTACCAACACCCAGGGGAAAATGAAGTTGGCGGGCCTGCGCATTGACGCGGAGCCGGGCATGGACATCAAGGGACCAATTGTATGAGCGCCATCAGTATTGCACTTACTCCGGGGTATCAATTCACGACGGGCGAACTGTTGACAAACGCGAAGCTGAATGCCTTGGGGCAGCCTGCGATTCAGTTGCAAGGGCAGTTGAGCACGCAGCAGCTTGGCGCGCAGGCGGTGACGACGCCGATTTTGGCGGACGGGGCGGTGACGGAAGCGAAGGTGGCCACGGGCACGTTCACGCCGGACGGCACGGGCGCGGCCCCGTTTGCGGCGGGGTTCTTGAGCAACTTGTTTGTGTCGCAGGCAGCCGGGCCGGTGGCGGGCAGGACCAATTGCGTTTGCACGAACAATGCCACCACGCCGCTGACGCAGGTGACGACGACGGCGGACGAATTGGTTTTGAAGGATGCGAACGACAATTATTACCGGGTGCGCAATGTGAACGTGACCGCCAACAGCCTGGCCAGTGGCGTCAACGGGCTGGACACGGGGACGGTGGCGGCGAGCACATGGTATTACGTCTATGTCATCAGCAACGGGCCGACGGCGACGACGCCCACGGTGCAGGCGTTGATTTCAACCGGCCAGCCTGCGCCTGCGGCGCTGCCAACCGGCTACACGTATTACGCCTTGGTGGGCGCGGTGTTCACGAATACGAGCAACCAATTCCCGTATTTCCGGGCCTTCAACCGGCGGATGTACACGCAGGAATCGGTGATTTTCACCAGCCAAGTGCTGACGACGGGGTGGGCGGCGCAAACCACGAATCCCACGGGCGGGACGGTTTCCGGGCTGCCGGTCATCGCCAAGCGGGCCTACGGCATGGTGGGCACGGTGGGGGCAGGGGGATGCGGGGTGGCGAATGACGCGAACGGGACGGGGGCGTGCTACGGAGTGGGGACCGGGGCGGCGGTGCTGGACGGGTTTTCGGTGGGCGCGGCGTTCTTTGACGTGGCGGTGACGACGCCGCAGACGGTCTTTGTGAAGTCGTCCACGACGGGTGGGATCAACCGGCTGCTGATTACTGGCTATGAATTCTAGGCCACCCATTTTGCTGGCACCGATGACGCTGGACCAATGGCCCGCGCTGGCGGAGGCGGCGCGGGCCGATGGCAACCATGCCGTGATTGACCCGACGCACGCGATCACGCGGGGCGGGGACATGGTGGGGTATGCCAGCCTGGGCAAAGTGCGGATGATGTACGCCTGGCTGGACACCCATAAATTGAGCGGGCCGGAAAGCTTCCGGGCGTGGCGGCAGGCGGAAGAAGCGTTGCGGCAGATGGGGGGGCGTCATTGCCTGCCCGTGCTCGCTGACGAGTCCGCTGCTGCCGTTCATGGAACGAATGGGCTACAAGCCGCTGGGCGACGTGCGGCTGTTCAGGAAGGAATTTTGATATGTGTTTTGAGAATCCATCCACCCCCACCCCCAACACGGGCATGGGGCAAACACTGGCGGCGGAAGTCAAATACGCGCCGCAGGTTTATGCGGCGAACGCGGCTTACAGCCCGTTGTACACGCAACTGGACTTGAGCAATTTGAATTCGTTTTTGGGCGGCCAAAACGGGCAGCCGGGCTTCCTGAGCACGTATGAGAATACGATCATGCCAGATTTGACGAGCGCGCAAACGGCGGCGAACACGCAAATCCGGCAGGCGAATTTGACCGACGCGGCGGCGCTGACACCGCAATACATTTCCGAAGAGCGGGCGGCAAATCCGGGCGCGGCGGGGCTGTTGGACACGCTGACGAGCAACGCGAACCAGCAATTGAGCTACGGGACGCAGTTGACGCCAGCGGAACAATTGCAAATGAACCAGAGCGTGCGCGGCGGGGAGGCGGCGCGGGGCCTGGGCTACGGGCCATCGGACGTGTTCAACGAGTCCATGGCGGACACGAATTACGGGCAGCAACTTTACCAGCAACGCATGGGGGAGGCGCAAGGGCTGGTGCCGACACTTCAGGGATTCTATGGGAATCCCACGGCGGCAATTTCCGGGATGGACAGCAATGCGGGAATGTCGGCGGGAAGCCTGGCATCGTTCGGGGGCAGTTCGGCGGCGAGTGCGCAATCCAACGAGTTCAACCCGCAGACGGACTTGACGAATATCATGAGCAATCAACTGGCGGTGAGCGAAGACAGCGCGATGAACAATAACGCGGGCATTTCAATGGGGGTGGACGCGGGCAGTGGCGCGCTGAATGGCGTCCTTGGGGCAATGAAGAACCTATGACGACGGAGGACATGGAAAGGGAAATGATTGACCACGCCTGCAAAGGGGAGGCACTGGCGATAGATTTCGTGCAGCGCACGCTGGCGTATTTTCACGCGGCGGACGACGTGATTGATTTGCGGCCCGACCCGGAAGCGACGATTCGGGCGATGGTGCTGGGGCAGAACGTGTACTGTCATCCGTTCTTCCTGCGGCACGCGGCGGCGCTGAACACGGCCATGCGGACCTGTATCAGCACGTACGCGGATTCGGTGGCATGGGAGCGCAGCAGCGACCCGGCGAAACGGGAGTGGGCGGACTATGCGCGGCATGTGGGGATGGAATTGATTTTGGTGGTGGCGGACATTTGCGGCGGCTGGGAGCACCGCCGAAAAGTGAGCTTGGAATTGCGCGGGTATAATCTGGCCTGCGCGGCAGCGGAGAAAGGGAACTGATATGGGATATACACCTCCTAACTTGGAGGCGGCGGGCACCAGCATTGGACAAACGCTGGGCGGCTTCGTCAACGGCTTTGCGAACCCACAACAGGTGGTGAATGGCGACGGCACGAATGGCACGCCGACATTTGCCCAACGCTGGGCGGCGGGCGCGCAGGGGGCGCAAGAGGGCGTGAAGGATTACACGGCGGATGCCGACAAGGCCAGGGCGCTGCGACAGGTGGTGAAGGCGTACGCGCAGGACGAGCCGGACCCGGACAAGCAAAAGCAGATCATCGCGGCCAGCCATTCGATGGGCTTGTCGGACTTGGAGGGCTTTGTGCAGGGCCATGCGGCCCAAAGGCAGCAGCAGCAACAGCAGGCCAACATCCAGGAGCAACTGGCGCGGGGAAAGTATTACCAGAGTTTTGGCGATATGCGCGAGCAGCGGGCAAAGGACGACGCGACGGCGGGGCAATTTCTGCAAAACTATTTGACCGCGCCGAAGGACACGGACCCGGATACGGGCGAGGACGTGGATATGTCGCCAGAAGATCGGATGCAGTACGCGGCCAAGAATACGCCCGGCATGAGCGGGCGCATTCTCCCACAGGTGATGAGCAGTTTGTCGCAGTGGGATAAGATCAACAACCCGACGACGGCGGCAGGGCTGCAAAAGACGGCCCCGAAGCCGACATTCACGGATATTCCTGGTACGGATAGCACGCTGGCTGGCTATGGCAACGAGGGTTTTGTGGTGCCCAAGGTGCAGAGCCAGCCGGTTTATTCCCCGGACGGCAAGATGTTTTGGAACGGCAAGAGCTGGTCCCAATTGAAGGAATTGGGATACCCGGAAGGCTCGACGGTCTCGGCGGTAAACGGCGTGAATGTCCTGACGGACAAGAATGGGCGCATTCTCAAGACGATGGGCGCACAAACCCCCGGGCAGGCGCTGGCGGGGGCGTTGGGCGGCGGGGGCACGGGCACGCCCGCCGCCGGCGGGGGCGGGGCCGGAACGAACGAGGTTACACGCCTGACGAAAGACGGGCGCAAGGCGGTCTTCGACCTGAAGACGAAACAGTTCTTACGTTATGCCAACTGACGCGCCCACCTGGGACGAGACACAGGAAGAACAGACGCCGACGTGGGACAGCACGAGCGCGCCGCCGTCGTTCGAGGACACTGAGCCGGACATTGCAAAACGGCGGGTGGACGAGGGCGGACAGGCGGCGATGGCGGGCTTGCGCAACCCGGCGAATCTTTCGTTCGCCGATTACTCGGCATTGCATCCCACGGAGACAGATTTGACGATTCAAGCGCTGGCGCCGCTGGCCCAGACGCCCGAACAGCAAGACCAGTTGGGACGGTTTATCGCGTCGAAGAAAGCGCCGGAGCTTGAAACGCCGGGCCTTGCCGGGCAGTTGTGGCAAACGGCATGGAGCGCGCCGAAGTCCACGACGGAATATGTGCAGACGATGCAAGGCATCCGGGACAACGAATACCAGGCGGTGATGGATATGCGGGCCAAGGCCACGGCCCACGGGTTGGACCCGGACAAGGTGGCACCACTCCCCCCGGTGGCGGAACGGCTGGCCCAAGGGGCAGGGGACGCCGTGGAAGATTTAGCGCTGACGTTCCAAAGCCCGGCCGGGGCCTTGACGCTGGGCATCGGGGCGTTGCCGAAAGCGGCGCAGCGGGTGGTAAGTCTCGGCTTTGCGGGGCAAATGCTGAGCCAAGCGCCAGACACCGCGCAGCAACTGCTGGCGGAAATCCGCAAGCCGGACGGCGAGCGTGATTACAAGAAGATCGCGCAATTGACGGTCGGCGGCGTAGCGGACCTGGGCTTTGGCACGCTGGCGGGCGCGCACGCGGCGGGCGCGGAGATTCCCGGCGTGAAGCAGGTTTGGAACCGGGCGAACGACTACTTGGATGCGAAGGCGGGACAGGCGGCGCAGTGGATGCGGAACCGCCCGATTACGCCCGAAGTGTTGCCTGTCGAACCCGCCGAGCGGCAGCCGGAGCAGCCGGGCGATGTGGTTGACGCGGGCGAGCCGCGACAGGTGACCGCCAGACCCGCGCCCTTGCAGTTGGCAGCGCCGTCGTTCGAGGAGACGACCCCGGAGACCCCGGCCAATGCGCCTGCGCCGGAACCGCCGGAGTTTGAGGAAACGACCCCGGCAACGCCCGAAGCCCCGGCACCGGAAGCGGCGGAACCGGCGATGAAGTACGGTGTGCCGCTCGGCCAATGGAATGAAATGGCCGACTACAGCGCTGAGGAGCAGATTCAGAAATGGGGCACAACACGTGCCCAACTGAGGGAAGCCGCGATGCTGGCCAAGTATGGCAGCTATTCCGCAAGGTGGGGGGCGTTCTGATTCCAAGCTCTCTGGTTTGAGCTACTTGGAGCATTTTCGGATTGAGGGGCATTTTCTTTTTCGCTTGCATGCTCCTCCCTTTCGTGTATCCT
>Ga0181520_10000698_pt1 | contig 72307 bp, 44 predicted proteins | sample PEATcosm2014_Bin_29_FD_132451 | JGI IMG/M metagenome (GOLD analysis project Ga0181520, IMG submission 132451) | Peatland microbial communities from MTU Mesocosm Facility, Houghton, MI, USA - PEATcosm2014_Bin02_30_metaG | ecosystem: Environmental > Terrestrial > Soil > Wetlands > Peat | place... | reverse complement strand
TAGGTGGCCAGAACGCGCTCTTGGGCGCTCGCATCACCCAACACATCCTGGAGAAAGCCGTCGACAACGGCCTTTTCGACGATGCCGCGCTCTTCCATGGACATTATGAGCCTGTCGGCGGCGACACGACCCGTTACCACACGCAGTACGATGGTTTTTTCGATCGCAACGTCGTAACGATCCTGAAGGCATTTCAAGCCAACGACGACATCTACTATGCCTACGTGGTCAACAACGACGGGTACTTTCCGGCGCATACCGACAGCGAGAAGTCCAAGACCATGCATGCCGATGCCGGCCCGCCGGCGGCAGCGCCTCCCGGCGAGTCTTACGATCGGCTGGTCAAGAGCCAGGCCGGTCATACGTTCCGCGAGTCGCGGTCGCCGATCCTCGTACACGGACGCTCCTGGGGCGAGTTTTGCGTCGGCATTCCGGAAGCCCTGGCCAATGTCCGCGGCCGCGAAACCGCCGTAAGCACATTTTGCGCCACGATGCTTCTCTCTCTGATCGTGGTCGGCGCGATGGCCTGCCTGATCCGCCGCGGCCTGCGCCCCCTACGAGAACTGACGTGCGCGACGCGGCAAATGTCGGCCGGCAACGTCGCGTCGCGCTGCAGTTACGCCGGCCGCGACGAAATCGGGGAACTCGCCCATTCCTTCAATGCCATGGCGGATACCATTTCGCGTACGCAGGAAGGCCTCGAACGCCAGGTGCAAGATCGCACCGCCCAGCTCCGCGAAAGCGAAGATTCGTACCGCCGCCTGTTTGTCGACAATGGGGCGATCATGTTTCAAATCGACCCGCGTACGGGGGTCATCGTCGCCGCCAATGCCGCGGCCGTCGAATTCTACGGTTACCCGGCGGAGCGACTGGTGGGAATGGCCATTGAGGCGATCAACACCATGCCTCGGGACGGGATCCTGGCGGCGCTTGCCACCGTTCGCCACGGCGGCGGGAATCGCTTCGAGTTCCAGCATCGCGTGGCCGATGGCAGCCTTCGCGACGTCGAGGTCTATGGCACCTTTATTCAGTGCGGGCGACGGGAGGTATGCCATTCGATCATCCACGATATCACCGACCGCAAACGCATCGAAGCCGCCCGCTTACAAGCCGAGCAACTCCGCCGCAGCCTGTTGGACAACAGCGCCGTGGGGATCTTCCTCGGCTCGCCCGACCGCTGCATCCGCGAAGCCAGCGCGCGGGCCTGCGCCATGTTCGGCTACACGCCCGACGAGATGCTGGGCCGGAGCTTTCGCCTGATCCACCTCTCGGAGGAGCACTTCCAGGACTTCGGCCGGCAATACCAGTCCCTGACGGGGCCGGGGATTACGAGCATCGATTTCCCCTTTCGCCGCAAGGACGGCAGCGTGATTTGGTGCTCGGCCTTCGGCACCCGGCTGGACGACAACGGCGCGGAGAAGGGATATATCTGGACGCTGCTGGACATCCCGGCCCTGCGCGAGGCCCAGGCGCTGGCGCGGCGACTGTCGCGGGCCGTCGAACAGACCCCGGCCTCCGTGGTAATGACCGACCTCCAAGGTAACATTACGTTCGTCAACCGCGGCTTCTGTCAGGCAACCGGCTACGAGGAGCAGGAGGCCCTGGGCAAAAACCCGCGGGTCCTCAAGTCCGGCGAGATGCCGGCAAGCGTCTATCGAGAGATGTGGGAGAAGCTGACCAGCGGACAACAGTGGCGGGGCGAGTTGCAGAACCGGCGCAAGAACGGCGAGATCTTCTGGGAGTCGGCCGTCATCGCCCCGGTCATGGACGAGGAGGGGAACGCCACGCATTACGTCGCCGTCAAGGAAGACATCACCCAGCGCAAACGGGCGGAGGAGTCGCTGCGGCTTGCCAAGGACGCCGCCGAGGCCGCCAACCGCGCCAAGAGCGAATTCCTGGCCAACATGAGCCACGAGATCCGCACGCCCATGACGGCCATCCTGGGATACACCGACATCCTGGCCGAGTCCGCTACCCGGTCCGAACAGCAAGAGGCCATCCAGACCATCAAACGCAACGGCAAGCACCTCCTGGACGTGATCAACGACATCCTCGATCTCTCCAAGATCGAGGCCGACAAGCTGCAGGTCGAATGCTTGCCCACCTCTCCTTTGGCCATCCTCGCCGACGTGACCTCGCTGATGCGCGTGCGGGCAGAGGCCAAGGGCCTGCCCTTGAACTTGGAGTACGTCGGTCCCATCCCGCAAACCATTCAGACCGACCCCGCGCGACTGCGGCAGATCCTCGTCAACCTCGTGGGCAATGCCATCAAGTTCACGGAAACCGGCGAGGTCAAGATCCGCGTCCGGTTGGTCGACCGCGACACCGCGGAGCCCAAGCTGCAGTGCGAAGTGATCGATTCGGGCGTGGGAATAAGTCCGCAACACCTCGCCTTGCTTTTCCGGCCGTTCCAGCAAGCCGACGCCTCCACCAACCGCAAGTTCGGTGGGACGGGCCTGGGGCTGGCGATCAGCAAACGCTTGGCCGCGATTCTGCATGGCGATATCGTCGCCAGCAGCACGCCCGGCGCGGGCAGCGTTTTTTCGCTCACGATCGCGACCGGCCCCCTGGATGGGATCACGTTGTTGGATCAACCGGCCGAAGCCATGTCGCGGGCCGTCGAACTCAGGCCAGCCGCCACGGTGACGCAACTCAGTTGCCGCATTCTCTTGGCCGAGGACGGGCCGGACAATCAGCGCCTGATCGCCTTCGTCCTGCGCAAAGCGGGCGCCGAGGTCCACATCTGCGAAAACGGCAAGAAGGCGATGGAGAAGGGACTAGCCACGGTGCCGGGCTGGGGGCGCCGCTTCGACGATCCGAAAATGCCCTTCGACGTGATTTTGATGGACATGCAAATGCCGGTGATGGACGGCTACGAGGCCACGCGGCAACTGCGCCAGCACGGCTATACCGGCCCCATCCTGGCCCTCACCGCCCATGCCATGAAAGACGACATGCAGAAGTGCCTGGATGCCGGTTGCGATGACTACCTGACCAAGCCTATCGAGCCACAGAAGTTCCTGGCCACGATCGCCCGCTGGGCGGCGGGCGACCGCGGCAGCGAGGCCCCGCTGCAGCAGGCAGTCGGCGACGGCGGCGCGAACCCGGTTACCGCCGGCGACCTTCTCTATTCGGATTTGGCCGCCGATCCCGATCTTTCCGAACTGGTCGAAATGTTCGTCGGCGAGATGGCCAACCGCATCACAACCCTGGAAACCCAGGCGCGAGACCGCGACTGGCAACAACTGAACCGGACTGCCCACCAACTCAAGGGGGCGGCGGGGAGCTACGGCTTCGGCGCCATCACGCCCTTTGCCCTGCGGCTGGAAAACCTCACGAAGACCGACTGCCAGGAGGAAGCGATTCTCGCGGCGCTCGATGATCTGCTGAAACTCTGTCGCCAAGTACGGGCCGGCAAATCGCCCAAAGCCCATGTGTAAGTCGTCAATTTCAGCCTCGGCGAATCACGCAAAGCCACTCACGGCGCCTTGACGGTTTTCAGCGCTTCGAGCATCGGCTTGCGCTGCCGCACGGCCGCCTGACCTTCGCCATGCACGCAGGCCACGAACACAGTTTTTCCAACGGTGAAGACAACAACGTCCACCGTGGCCGGGTCCTGATCGTCGGCTTCAATGCCCTTGCCCTTGAGATGTTTCCCTTCGGCTTCGGCGACGGTGATGTCTTCCGTACTGGCGGGACTGAACTTCAAGACCTCGCTCTTGAGTACCTCGTCCAAGGCGGCGATCGCCTCGGCGACCGTCTTGGCCTTGGGCACGACCCAGAGGTCCAAATTCATGTCCTTGGTCTCGATGACCGTCTTGTCCTTGTCCGTCGTGACCTTAGCCTTTTGCGGCGCGCTAATGGTCATCGCGGCGGCGCCGTCCTTGGAGACGGTAACCGTTTTCATATCTGCCGCCCACGCGGCGGCGGCGAAAAGCAACACGGCAACACTGCACAGACCTGTCTTCATAATCTCGTTCTCCCTGCGTGCTTGGTTTGGCTCACCCAGACAATCGGTTAGAGCCGGCCTCGATCATATCTTGCCAACTGCTCGTTGCTCTGTTCACCCAAATCCGGAAGTTATACGTCGGTCGCACCTTATTTCTATACGGCTCCCTTGGCGGTCGGCACACGGCGTGTGCCGGATACGTTAAAACTCCGGGCGACGAAGGACTTCGGCCATAATCACTGCCTGGGCGATGTTCTCGGGCGTGCCCAGCAGTTCACCCAGCCCGGAACCCGCCACCGGCAAGGCGTCCAAAGTGGGGCGTGAGAGGTACTCGGGCGCGGCCGCTTCCACGGCGATGAGTTGCACCGGTTCGGCCGCCTCGCCGGGCCGCGAGGCCAAGCGGCTGACTTCGCCAGTGAAGGCCTGCCCGACTTGGCTGGCGAACTGCTGATCGGATTGGGCAACCTCGCCGCCAAGTGCCTCGCCGCGGCGGCGGAAGTCGCTGGTGTCCATGAACTTTTGCACCTCCTTGCCGACACGGCCGCCGACCGGAGCGTCATCATCGAGAATTGCAGCCTCCACGGGGGCCTCGGCCGGCGCCGCTGGCCCGCCCCGCCGCTGCGCAGCGCGGCGGAGGAACTCGTCGATCTGCTCCTGGATCCGCCCACTGTCGGGCCGGCCGGGCAGGACGCGGTTGGGCGGTTGCGCAATCTCCCGCATTTTCGAGGCCGCCAACCCGATTACCGGAAGGAGGATCAAGATAATCAGGAGCAGCGCGATCAGATCGCCAGGGGGCGCAGCCAAGAGGACGACGCCGTTCATGTTGTCGCGCCTTTCTTGTTGGCCGCCGCAGCCGGTCCGCTGATGCGCGCGATGGCCGAGCGCATGTCGGTATCGGCCTGGACGTTGCGCAGCTTGTAGTAATCCAAGATGCCCAGCACGCCCGACTGGAAGGCCTGGGCGATGGCCAAGGGAACCTCGGCCTCGGCCTGCACGACCTTGGCCCGGCTCTCCTCGATCTGGGCGATGAATTCCTGCTCGGCGGCCACGGCCATGGTGCGCAGGCCTTCGGCGTTGGCACGGGCCACGCGCATGTCGGCCTCGGCCCGGTCCGCCTGCAGGCGGGCGCCGATGTTCTCGCCCACGGTCACCTCGCCGATGTCGATGGAAACGATCTCGAAGGCCGTCTGCGAATCCAACCGCCGCGAGAGCACCATCTTGGAAATGCGATCGGGATTCTCCAGCACCACGTGGTGCGACTCGGCCGAACCGATCGCGCTGACAATCCCTTCGCCCACGCGGGCGATGATCGTCTCCTCCGTGGCGCCGCCGATCAATTGCCGCAAGTTGGCCCGCACAGTCACGCGGGCTTTGACCTTCAACTGCACGCCGTTCTGGGCCACGCCGTCGAGCGTTTCCCGCCCCAGGTTGCGCGAGGGACAATCGATCACCTTGGGATTGACGCTCGTCTGCACGGCTTCCAGCACGTTGCGCCCCGCCAGGTCGATGGCGGCGGCGAGCTTGAAATCGAGTTCCAGCTTGGCCTTGCGGGCGGCGATCAGGGCGCGGATCACCAGTGGCACGTTGCCGCCGGCCAGGTAGTGGGCCTCCAAGCCCTTGGAGGTCACGCCGTCGCGATCGCCGATGCCGGCCTGCACGGCCATGATCTTGCTGCGAACGATCACCGCCGGACTGACTTTGCGAAACGTCATGCCCACCAGGTCCCAGATTCCGATTCCCGCCTTGGTGGTCTGCGACTGGATCCAGAAACGGAAGTAGTGGGCGAAGATGGCCAGGAAAATCAAGCCCAGCATAAGGATCACGACCGTGATCGCCAGCACCGGACCGGATATTGAATTAAAGAAATTCGGCATCTGCGGCTGCGGTTGGGCAAAGAGATTCATGGCTGATTCCTGTCGCAAAATAGACGGTGCGGATAGTTTGACAATTATTCTCCCCCCGGCGGACGACCCTTGTCAAGGGCCACTGCACCTACACCAGCGGTTCCCCAAAGGGGTCGGCGGCGATGCTGTCGATGGGCCGCTCCAAGGGATTCTCGGCGGTGGAGGAGGGGATTTCGTCCTCAACGGCCCGAACCACCAGCCGATTGGCTTCAATCTTGAGCACGCGCACGGTCTGCCCGGCCTCAATAACCATCCCTTCACTTGTGGCATCCAGCGTCTGGCCATCCACGCTGACCACGCCACTGGGCAGCATTCGGCATTTTGCCCGGCCAATGCGGCCAACCAGAGTCTTGAGCTGACGGCGCTGGGCCTCGTGGGGCAGGACATCCTCGGCCCGCGGGGCATCGAGCAGCACCTGTTTGCCAAAATACGTATGCGGCCACCAGCGGAACCCCAACCCTATCAGGCTTGGAACGCCGATTACGGTGGCGGCGGTCATTGTCAGGCCGACCGTAGTGCCAGCCTTAAAGCCCAGCAAGATAGCGCCCAACAATGCTGAACCGGAAAAAAATGCGAGGATCCCGGCCGTGGGGAAAAAAATCTCCAAGATGGCAAGACCCAACCCCAGGACCAATAATAAGATGGGCCAAATCCAAATATCCATACGATTGCTGCGTCTCTGCAATACAAAACGGCAAGGGGAACTTTCTCAACCCTTTATTTTACCCGCAACTCCCTGTCAAAACCACTCGGTACGTCGAGCGGGGTTTATTCCGCCCCGCAATAGCCCGGCAGACTGATTAGCGGTATGGTTCAATTCCGCGGCCGCAAAGACAACAAATCGGATGACTTGGCGGAAATCGTAGTTTTGTTGCCCCAAAGGGGCGAGTTCAAAAATTCTGTAGACCGACGGTCCTTAGGGGGCCGTTTCAGAAATGATGTCACAGAAAAGGTGTAGGGTGGGACCAGGTCGCGTAGCGAGCGCAGGCCCACCAAAATGTGATTTCGGGCGAACAATGGTGGGCCTGCGCTCGCCGACCCGCAAGCGGGTACCCCGGATCTGGCCCCACCCTACGGCAGGCGCATAGAACTGTGACATTCTCTATGAAACTGACCACTTAGCCGCCCTTTCGACCTACCGGCCGGACTCGGCAAGGGTAAGGGAATTCCGGCTTTGAACCAGGCGGATTGGCCCCTTGAGTACTCCTGCAAGATCGTGTTAGAATAGGAGGATTTTACACAGCACCCGTTTCTCGAATGGATCGCGATCACTGGGACCGAATTGATCGCCGAATAGGAAGTTTCCGTGCCACGACGTACTGATATCAAGAAGATCCTTCTGATCGGCTCCGGCCCCATCATCATCGGCCAGGCCTGTGAATTCGACTATTCCGGCACCCAGGCCTGCAAGGCCCTGCGGGAAGAGGGCTACGAAGTGGTCCTGGTCAACTCCAACCCGGCCACGATCATGACCGACCCTGAAATGGCCGATCGCACCTACATCGAACCGCTCACCTGGGAAGTCGTGGCCAAGGTCATCGAGGTCGAGCGGCCCGACGCCCTGCTGCCGACGCTGGGGGGGCAGACGGGTCTGAATCTGGCGATGGACCTGGCTCGCCACGGCGTATTGGAAAAGTTCGGCGTGGAGATGATCGGGGCCAACGCGGCGGTGATCGCCAAGGCCGAGCAGCGCGACCAGTTCAAGGCGGCTATGGAGAAGATCGGCCTGGCGTGCTGCCGCGGCGAGACGGTCTCCACGCTGGAAGAAGGCCGCCGCGTGCTGGCCCAGATCGGCTTGCCCTGCGTGCTGCGGCCCAGCTTCACCCTCGGCGGCACCGGTTCGAGCATCGCCTACAACCGCGAGGAGTTCGACCGCCTGCTGGCCCACGGGCTGGAGGCCTCGCCGGTCACGCAGGTGTTGCTGGAAGAGTCGGTCATCGGCTGGAAAGAATACGAGATGGAGGTCATGCGCGACAAGGACGACAACGTCGTGATCATCTGCTCGATCGAGAATTTCGACCCCATGGGCGTGCATACGGGCGACTCGATCACCGTGGCCCCCGCGCAGACGCTCAGCGACAAGGAATACCAGCGGATGCGCGACGCCTCGATCGCCGTGATGCGGGAAATCGGCGTGGAGACGGGCGGGTCGAACATCCAGTTCGCCATCGATCCTTGCGACGGGCGGATGGTCGTGATCGAGATGAACCCGCGCGTGAGTCGCTCCAGCGCCTTGGCCTCCAAGGCCACCGGTTTTCCCATCGCCAAGATCGCCGCCAAGCTGGCCATCGGCTATCGCTTGCACGAGTTGCCCAACGACATCACGCGGGAAACGAAGGCCTGTTTCGAGCCCACGATCGATTATGTGGTGACCAAGGTGCCCCGCTTCGCCTTCGAGAAGTTCCCCGAGGCCGACGCCGTGCTCACCACGCAGATGAAGAGCGTGGGCGAGACGATGGCCATCGGGCGGACGTTCAAGGAATCGTTCCAGAAGGCCCTTCGTGGGCTGGAGGTCGGCAGCTTTGGTTTCGGCTGCGACGGCAAGGACCTGTGGGGCACCGCCGAGCAGCCATCGCTGGAAGAGGTCAAGGCCCGGCTCACGCAGCCCAACGAGCTGCGGGTCTGGTACCTGCGTTACGCCATCAAATACGGCCTGCCGGTCGAGGAGATCCACGAACTGACCGGCATCGATCCGTGGTTCCTGGAGAACCTGCTGGAAATCGTGGAAATGGAGGACCGGCTCCGCAAGTTCGGCAGCCTGGCGAGTGTGGACAGCGCCACGCTGCGGCTGGCCAAGCAGTTCGGCTTTTCCGACCGGCAGTTGGCCACGATCCTGCACGAGACCGAGATGGACGTCCGCGCCGATCGCAAGCGGCGGGGCATCGTGGCCACCTTCAAATCGGTCGACACCTGCGCCGCCGAGTTCGAGGCCTATACGCCCTATTATTATTCGACCTACGAAGACGAAGACGAAACGCCGCCGCGGCAGCCGGGCCAGCGGCGGGTGATGATCCTCGGCGGCGGCCCCAACCGCATCGGCCAGGGCATCGAATTCGACTACTGCTGCTGCCACGCCAGTTTCGCCCTCCGCGAGTTGGGCATCCAGTCGATCATGGTCAACTCGAACCCGGAAACGGTTTCCACCGACTACGACACCAGCGACCTGCTGTTCTTCGAGCCGCTGACCAACGAGGACGTGCTCAACATCTGCGACCGCATCCAGCCGGACGGCGTGATCGTGCAGTTCGGCGGGCAGACGCCGCTGAACCTGGCCCGGGCGCTTTCCAACGCGGGCGTGCCGATCATCGGCACGAGCGTCGACACGATCGAAGACGCGGAGGACCGCGAGAAGTTCGCCAAGGTGCTGACCCGCTTGAACCTGAAGCAGCCGGCCAACGGCATTGCGCGGAACATGGCCCAGGCCCGCACCGAGGTGGCCAAGATCGGCTACCCCGTGCTCGTGCGGCCAAGCTTCGTGCTGGGCGGCCGGGCGATGGAGATCTGCTACGATTCCAGCCAGTTCGATCGCTTCGTGGCCGCGGCCTTCGTGGTTGCCCAGGGCCAGCCGGTGCTGATCGACCGCTTCCTGGAAGATGCCACGGAAGTGGACGTCGACGCTATTGCCGACGGCCAGCAAGTGATCGTCTGCGGCATCATGGAACACATCGAGGAGGCCGGCGTCCATAGCGGCGACTCGGCCTGCGCCATTCCGCCCTATAGCCTGCCCGGCCCGGTGGTCGCCGAGATCCGCGAGGCCACCTGCCAGTTGGCCCGGCACATGGACGTTCGCGGGCTGATGAACATCCAGTTCGCCGTGAAGAAAGAGAACGGCCAGCCCACGGTTTACATCCTGGAAGTCAATCCGCGGGGCAGCCGCACGGTGCCGTTCGTGTCGAAGGCCACCGGTGTGCCCTGGGCCAAGGCGGCGGCCAAGGTGATGGTCGGCGTCACGCTGGCCGAGCAGGGAATCACCCGCGACCCGATCCCCTCGCACGTTTCGGTCAAGGAGGCCGTTTTTCCCTTTGCCAAGTTTACGGGCGTGGATATCGTGCTGGGGCCGGAGATGAAATCCACGGGCGAGGTGATGGGCGTGAGTGACCGTTTTTCCATCGCCTTTGCCAAGAGCCAATTGGCGGCAGGGACATTCCTGCCCAAGAGCGGCAAGATCTTCATCAGCGTGGCCGAGCGGACAAAAGACCACGCTGTCGAGGTGGCCCGGCGGCTGGAGAAGCTGGGCTTTGTGCTTTTGGCCACGCGGGGTACGGCCGAGAAGATCGAAGCGGCCGGCATTCGCGTGCAGCGCTTGATGAAGCTTTCTCAGGGGCATCCCAACGTCTTGGACTACATCCTCAACGGCGACTTGTGCCTGATCATGAACACCCCCAGCGGCAAGGGCGCGCGGACCGACGAGGGGCGGATTCGCGCCGCGGCCGTTTCGCACGGCATCCCCTGCATCACTACGCTGCAGGCCGCCGACGCCGCCGTCTTGGCCATGGAGGCCCTGCGGCAGGAAGAGATTACCGTGCAGGCCGTGCAGGACCGCTTCCCGGTGAAACAAGCGCGGATAAACTAAGCACGTGGTAAAGTGACCGGGAGTTCGGGCCGTTGCCTCATGGAACCTGCGGCGAAGGCCGCGTCATGACGGCAGTTTGGCTCGGCTATTGCCTCGTTACGGAAGCCCTCTTCCTTGCAGTTCGGCAGCGCCCGTTCGAGGTTCGTTGCCTCACGGGCTTCGATATTCGTTTTCTGCCAATCACTTTCCGGATAGCCTCTCAGTGCCGCCGGAAAGTGCAGTAACTCAGCGCCGTGCGGCCGGATGCGTCGAACGGACGCGGCAGCGGCTGGGCGTCGCCGTGGCGGTTGACGGCCCGGGCATAGGCCTTGTACTTGCCGGGCTTCAGGTCGCGCACGGGAGGCGAAATCCAATAGGCCAGGAAGCTCGGGATGGGCCACTCCAGCGGCGTTCCGTCGCCCGACAGGCCGAAGACGTTCCGTGCCCCGCCGGGAATCGAGGCGGCAAACGCAGGCGGCGCCGGCAACAGCATGCCGTCCTTCCAAGGCAAGGACAGCAGGTAAGGATCCGTGTCCGGCAGAGGCCGGTCGTCGGGAATCACTGCGTACTGCACCGTCTTCAGGCCCGAAAAGCCCACCAACACCTGGCCGCCGAACAGGAGCGGTTCCTTCTGGCAGACCTTGGGAACCATGGCGACGGTCTTGGTGGGGCTCTCGACATCCTGGCCGATCTTGATGTAATCGTCGCTCGCCGCCGGTTGGTGGGTGAATACGATGCGCCGCACGTGCCGCGTGTTCTTGAAGCCGTAGTGCTCATGCACGATCAGACGCACCGGGCCGCCCATCCGGGGCGTCAGCCATCGGCCGTTGTATTTCAGCGCCAGCATCACCGAAGCCATGCCGGGCGGGTCCTCGAAGACTCGGGCCGGCGGCAAACTGCTGCACCATTCCTGCTTGGCCTGATCGTCGGGCTGCAGGCCGTGAAAGGCGATGCGGCGGATCGCCCCCTTGGGCCTGGCCAGCCACAGCACATCGCGTAGCGCCGCGCCCTCCCACAGCCCGCAACTGGACGCATGGTCCATTCCCAGGCAGACCAGGGTCTTGAGGATCCGCAGCGGACGCTGCTCGGTCAGGCGCAGGACGTCGGCATAGGTGATGGCGTTGCCGGCAGCCTTGGCGCGGGGATTATCGAGGAGCTTGCCGTCGTCGCTGATGACGTCCAGGGTCCAGGTCTCCCTGGTCAGTCCGGCGGCGGAGAGTTTTTCCGCGCTGAGCTCCCAGGGCTTCACTTTGTCGCCGCGGTAGTTTGAGCCGACGCCGACATAATCCTGAAAGTACTCTAGCTTGCCGCCCGGGCCTTTGAGGTAGGCAGCCAGATCGGGATCCATGGGCAGGGCGCCTGCTGTAGACGCGGTTTCGGCCGCCATTGCGCCGAGTCCGCCAAGTTCCAAGGTCGCTGCTGCGATCAGCGACGCCCCCAGCGCTTCGCGGCGGCTGATCTGCGGTACACCTTTGTTTTTCGGGTTTGAATTCGGCATTTTGGCGTTCCTCGACAATTGCAGCGAGCCTGAAACCGACCCAGGCTCGCAGTACCAACCATCTTACCATAGCCGGCTAGCCCGCGGTATTGGCCGTGCCGCCGCCATCATCTTCCGCCTTGGGTTCTCGGCTTCCGCTGCACTAAGAGTCTGTTCTGAAGGGCGTTGGAGTCCCGGCTTTAGCCGGCTAAAGCCGGGACTCCAGCACGGGTCCCCAGCCTTTCGGAACAGACTCTAAACTCCGGCCGCGATCCTGGCATCTATATTCCCTATGTCGATGCACTGCCTTACCGGTGGCCCCTTAGCCGGTTCCTGGATCAAGGCTCCACGCGGCGAAGGTAATAGAGGGCCCCGCTCAAGAAGCTTGCGGCGGAAATCACCAGACATAGACCGCCGTACCACCAGAGGACGATGAGCGGCGATCCCGGGTTCGGCAACTTCAGAAGATACACTACCCAGCAGATGCCTGTGACAACAAGGAAGGGTGTAATCAGCCCCGCACAGACGGAGAACGTCGGGCTCCGCAACATGCACGAGAAGAGCCAAGCAACGCAGAAGAAAGTCAGCCCCGTGATGGCGATTGAACCAAGCACGCACAAGATGTACTCGACGGGAGGCGTCGGTCCAGCGGGCCTAGCAGCATAGATAACCGCAAAAATCACAAGGTTCGGAAGCCAGACCAGTGGAACCGCTGCCAGCGCCACGAGGAGCTTGCTGGTGAGGATGCGGCCTCGCGAGACGGGCAGATAGGCCAGGAACTCCGCGGAACGGTCAATCCGCTCGCCGGCAATCGAATTGCCGCCCAAGAGGGCGAACGCCAGTTGCAGGAGTCCCAGGGCATAGACACTCGATGCCATAAAGGCGTCTGCCGGACTCGTCGGCCCTCCCGCTCCGCGCCAGATCGAAATTGCGACCAGCGCATGCGGCGCTACCAGCAGCACCAAGGTCGTGATGAAGATCAGGCGGTTCACACGGTAGTCTTTCCAAATGAGCCATTTCATGTTGTCGCCCTTTGTGCCTTGACGATGTCCTTGAAGAGGTCCTCAAGCCCGATATCCGCCACTTCGACGTGCGCAACGCCTTCCAAGGCGCGGACGTGCTCCAACTTCTCAGCTTGGAAGCCGCTTACGGTCACGAGCCACTCTCGTCCTTGCACGCGGTCATGGATCGTGCCCGCGGGCAGGCTCGTGGGTCGGCGGCCATCGACGAGCGTTGCCCGGATCCGCTTGGTTGTCGAAAGGATCTCGTCGAGCCGCCCGTGCATCAGCAACCGCCCATCGTAGAGGATACCCACCGTATCGGCCAGCCGCTGCACGTCGTCCAGCGTGTGCGACGAGATCAACACCGTTTGACCGCGCTGGCAGATCGTCCGCAACACACCGTCGAGGAACTCTTCGCGCGCGACCGGGTCGAGACCGGAAATGGGCTCGTCGAGAACCAGGACCTGCGGATCGTGCGAGACGGCAAGCAAGAGCGCCAGCTTCACCAAGGTCCCCTTCGACAGGTGCTTGACCTTCTTGCTGAGATCGAGCCGGAACAGATCCACCATTTCATGACAGGTCTGGTCGTTCCACGTCGTGTACAGGGCGCGGCAGAAGCCGATCACGTCGCCGACCCGCATCCAGCGATAGATGTGATGTGTCTCGGGCACGTAGCCGACCGAATCCTTAACGATGGTGGCGTTCTGCGCTACGTCGACGCCGAGCACGCGGGCCTCGCCGGCAGTGATCGAAAGCATCCCCATGAGCATCTTGATCGTCGTGCTCTTGCCGGCGCCATTTGGTCCCAAAAGCCCGAACGTGCTGCCACGGTCGATTTTCAAAGAGAGATTATCGACCGCCGGCGTGGAACCAAAGACTTTGGTCAGGCCCGACAGTTCAATGGCCGGGCCGTCGCTGCTGCTATTGGTCATGACTCGTGGCTCCCTTGTTTGCCGGTTTGTTCATCGAGGCGGAGAAGATCTCCCGCAATTGATCCGCGCTCACGCCGGCCGCGCGTCCCGCCCGCACACCTTCCTCAAACAACATGCGCACCACCTCCAAGGCTCCATTCTGGGCAGACGTCGTCCCTTGGTCGGACACAAAAAGCCCTTTGCCCCGCTGGGCGTAGATCAAGCCGTCTCGCACCAACTCGTCGTATGCCCGCTGTACGGTGTTCGGATTAACCTGCAACTCGATTGCCATGTTGCGTAACGACGGCAATGCCTCCCCCGGTCGATAGACCTCCGCCGCTACCGCGGAACGGATTTCCGCCGCGATTTGCAGGTAAATAGGCACGTGGCTGCTGGGACTGATCTTCACGGTAACCTCACGACTGCACTAGTGTCCTAATGCATACAGTCAGTTTAGCAAGGTCCGATAGGTCTGTCAAGGCAAACGAGAGAGATTTCCAAGGGTGGAGCTAGTACCCCCCCATATTAGTTGTCGCGAACGTGCGAGCTCAGCAACATTGCATCCATCGGCTCAGAACCCCAATCCCGGGCCGGTCAGCACTTCCGTGCCCAGCGTGCCGTCGGTCACGCGGAACATGCCGGGAAAGCGTTCGGCCCAGCCGGCATTGCCCGCGGGGCAGTACTGCCGGGCGTTGCCCTCGATGGCCGCCACGCCGGGCACGCGCGCCGCCAGGCTGGCCGAGTGCAGCAGCGACGCGCCCGGGCAAGTCAGGTCCTGCACGCAGAGAAACATGCCGTACTTCTGCGCGGCCGCGCCCATCAATAAGGCCCCGCTGTGACCCTTGCAGGCCTTCAGGGCCACGCCCGAGTAACCCAACTCGCGGCTCAGCAACAGGCTCTCCAGATCGACCAGCGACTCGTCGATCACCACCGGCTTGATCGCCGCCGCGCGGTGTATGCGATTCTCCGCCGCGATCCGCAACTGGCGCTGCGTGGGCTGCTCGATGTATTGCAGCCGGGCGAAGGCGGCGGGCGATCGTTCCCGCACTTGCTGGAGGAAGTCGAGCACATATTCGACGTTGGCACACTTCTCGTTGAAATCGGCCGAGTAGACCCACTGGCTGCAGCCGCGCGCGGCCTGGGCCTCGGCCGCGACGCGCTCGATCGACACCGTGCGCTCCACGTCCCAGGCGAGGTCGTCGCCGTTGAGCTTGATCTTCAAATGCGTCAGGCCGTTGAATGCGATCCACTCGGGCAGGGTCTCGGGAAGACCGTCGTTGATCCGCCCGGCGAGATCGGCGGCAGTGAGCGGGTCGAGGGCGCCGACGAGGTGATAGAGCGGCATCCGCGGCTTGGGCGACCGCAACGTGTAGCGATCGAGGTACTCGCCGGCGAAAGCGTTGCCCAGGTAGCGGCTCAAATCGGCATGGGCGAACTGCGGACCGAGCAGATTGTAGGAATTCTCGCCCAGGGCCTTGCCGTAGGCGTCATGGATAGCGGCCTCCAGGGGGCTGGCCGCGACGAGCTGCGCAAGCCGCGGCACCGGCTCGGCTATAGCGGCCGCCAGCCGCGCTTCTTCGGCCAGCCGCGCATGGCTGGCGGCCAGGTCGTGCGTGATGTCCAAGGGGTGCCCGAACTCGCGGTACTCGGCGGCCGCGCGGACGCATTGCCGCCCCAGGTCGGTCATCACCGCCACCGTTTTCTCCGCAGACACCTGGGCGCTGGGCCAGGCCCAGACGCCGCCCATAGGCATCGAACCGCAACCCGTGCCGCGGCGGCCGTCGCGCGTTTCCACCTCGACTTCCACATCCAGCAACACCACGTCGGTCACCACGCGCCCGCCGAATTTCATCGGCGCGCGGTACTTCAGATACTGAATGCTGCTGTTGGCCGTGCAGAGGCGGATATCGGTCGATTTGTTCATGGCATTATCAATCCGGTAGCGGCTTGCCTTTCGTCTCCGGGGCGAACCAGATCAGCACCATGCCCACCACGTAGATCAGGCTGATCGTCGCGCACGTTCGCGGGTAAGTCAAGTGTTCCTGGCCGGCGACCTTGAACCACTGGGGCAATTGGCCCGCTACGAGCACGCCGAACATGGCGAAGATGCGGCCGAAGTTATAGCTCAATCCCTGGCCGGTCGCCCGTACGCGCGTGGGAAACAACTCGGGCAGATACAGCGGCAGCCAGCCGTAGAAGGCGGCGGTGAAGCAGCCCACAATGCCGGCCATGAGCAGGAACTGATTGTTATACGCGTCGAACGTGTAATAGAGCAGTTGGCAGGTCACCAGCGAGCCAAGGCAGATAGCAAAATAAGCCGGCCGCCGGCCGATCTTCCCGCCGACCAACGGTCCTAGAAGCCCGCCCAGCATCGCGCCGATCGACACACAGACCAAAGCCGTGCCACCGGCATTTGGAATCTCTCTGCCGGCGAGTTGGCCAGCCCATGACGGTAAGAAGGCCTGTACGCATCCCCAGGTGCCGATCAGGGCTACGGAAGCCAGCCCGATCGCCAGCAACGTGGGACGAATCAACCGCGTGGTAAGGATCTCTTGGAGCGGTCCCGGGCCCGTGCGGCGTACGGACTGCCGCCAACGCTTCGATTCGGGGATCCACAGTACGATAAACAAAGCCAAGACCGCAGGCGTGGCACAGGCCACCATGATCCACCGCCAATGGTCGGGCGTGGGTGGGTACCACCTGACCAACAGTCCGATCATGAGGTATCCCACGTTGCCCGTCGCACCGATGCCGCCGGAGAGCAGCGGCCGCAATCGCTCGGGCCAACACTCCACGACCAGGGCCACGCCCAGCGACCATTCGCCGCCCATGCCCAATGCCGCCAGGAACCTCAGCACGCCGAGTTGCCAAGGCGATGTGGCCAGGCAACAGAGGCCGGTAAAGAGCGAATAGGCGAGGATGCTCAGGGCCATGGCGCGAACGCGACCGATGCGGTCGCCCAGCCAGCCGAAGAAGACGCCCCCGCAGGCGGCCCCCAGCAGGAAACTCGCCATGAGGAAAGAAATCCAAGGCACGATTATCGCATCTGACGTTTTTTCATCGGGGAGGCCCAATAGCCCCAGCAGCACGGGCCGTGCCACGCCGGAAAAGAGGCCCAGTTCCACTCCGTCGAACATCCAGCCGAGGAACGCGGCGATGAGCACCAGCCACTGACCGCGATTCAAGCCGGCGGGTTCCTTGCCCGTTGGTGTTTCGCTCGCTGCCTCGTGCTGGACGCTCATATTCTCTCTTTCAGTTGTGAATAAAGTGTATTCAGGGCCTTGCCGAACTCACTGATGGCCAGCCGGTGGTCGGCCTTACACTTCATCAATTCACCCTTGGTCTTCTCCAGTTCAGCGTGGCACTTGATCAACTCGGCTTTGGTGCTCTGCAACGTCTCCGTGCATTTTGCGTAAGCGGCCTGACACTGCTGCAAACCGGCCCTGAGCTTTTGTAGTTCGGCATTGCCCTTTGCCAACGGGCTGTCGCCGCTGATTCCGTGGCGCCGATTGAGTTGTTGTATATGATCATACCAGAACTGGGTGTTGGTGACATCGGGACAGGGCTGGGGCGGTTCGAAGAGGTGGTTGCCCTCTTGTCCTGCCATTGCCAAGATGTCGGCGGCACGCCAGTTGTGCGGGTTCTTGCTGCCGTGCCCCATCTTCTCGACAACTTCGGTCGGGCTGGTGAAGTGCCGCAGGCAGAAGGCCCCGGCCGAGTTGTCCGAGAAATGCAGAAAGCTATCTTGCTGGATCTGATAAATGTAGACTAGATGCCTAGCCATGATGTTCTCCCACCTTGAATCACCCAGATAGAGCCACCCATTAGAACACCTTCGATTGTAGTTTGTGGGGGTGGCGCCTGCAAGTAAGTGCAACGCCGACTTGGCTCTTGGTAACTGTTTAGCGGAACACAGGAACAGACCCCAGCCCGCTTGCCGGGCTGGTGAAAGAGTTTTTTAGCGAGTAAAACCTACGCCAATCGATCCAACGACCCCTGCCGGCTCGTCCGGCCGGTGAATGAGTCTTGCAAGCGATGCGGGCTGCGGGCATCGCCAAAAGACTTCTTCACCTGCCGGACGAGCCGGCAGGGGTCTACGAAGTATTCTTGGCCATCCGTCTTCGCTCACAAGACTCTCTCACCTGCCAGGCAAGCTGGCAGGGGTCGTCTTCTTAGTTCCGCCAAATAGTTACGGCTCTTGCTTTTTCCATTCCGCGATGTCAATATCGGGTAGAAGGAGATAATTATGAGAAACGGCAAACTATTGATTGTAGCGGTTTTGCTCGTCTTGTTCCTGGGAGTGGGACCCAGTCTCGCGGCCGATGCGGCCAAGAAGGCGGCCCGGCTGACCTCCAAGTCGCCCGCTGCGGCTCCGTACCAGATCACCATCGACTATACCGACGCGCCGGAATTGAAGGACTGGGTGGAGAAGAAGCTCCAGCCCACCGCCGACACGTGGTATGCCAAGATCGTCAAGACCCTGCCGAGCAAGGATTTTACGCCCCCGGCGCGCGTGTCGATCGTCATCACCGATGGTTATCGCGGCGTGGCGGCCACCGGCGGGAACCACGTCGAGTGTAATTCGGGCTGGTTCAAGGAAAACCGCGACGGCGAGGCGCCCGGCGCCGTGGTCCACGAGCTGGTGCATGTCGTGCAGCAGTACAGCCGCCGCAGGGGCGGCGCGTCCAACCCGGGCTGGCTGGTGGAGGGCATTGCCGACTATATTCGCTGGTTCAAGTACGAGCCGGAGCCGACCGGATGTCGCCCGCGGAACCCGGACAAGGCCAGCTACACCGACAGCTATCGAACGACGGCGGGGTTCCTGAACTACGTTGTCGAAAAGCACGACAAGGAGGTTGTGGTGAAGCTCAACGCGGCCATGCGCCGGGGCAAGTATAGCCCGGGCCTGTGGAAGGAGTACACCGGCAAGACCGTGGATGAACTATGGAAACAATACGTGGCGACGCTGCGCTAGGCTTCTTGAAACCACGAAACGCCTTTCAGATTCGGCCAAGGGCTTGCCCTGGCTTGTGCTTCGGATTAGTATGGGCAAAAACGACATCCCACTGTTTTTTGCCATGGAAAGTCGACACATGAATACTACAAAAACCCTCGGACTTTGCTTTTTGTCCCTTCTTCTGGCCGCCTATCTTCAATCGACTGCTGCGGCGGGCGACCGTGTGACGGTCAATTTCGACCGCGATTGGCGGTTCCACCTGGGCGACGTCAAGAACGGTCAAGGCGCCGAACTGGATGACTCGTCCTGGCGGCAGCTCAACGTGCCGCACGACTGGAGCATTGAAGGCCGTAAGCCGGATGGTCAGCCCGCCAGCGCTACGGCTCACTGGGAAGGCCCCTTCGATCCGAAATCCCCGGCGGGCGAGGGCGGCGGATACCTTGACGGCGGCATCGGCTGGTATCGCAAGACGTTCGCCACGCCCGCGGAGGCCAAGGGCCGCCGGGTCTCTATCGAGTTCGACGGCGCCTACATGGACAGCGACGTCTGGCTCAACGGCAAGCACATCGGCCGGCATCCCTACGGCTACACGAGTTTCGCCTACGATCTGACCGCCGCGCTGAAGCCCCAAGGCAAGAACGTCCTGGCCGTGCGGCTCGACGTCACTCAGCCATGCAGTCGCTGGTATTCCGGGGCGGGCATCTTTCGCCACGTGCGGCTGCAACTGCTTGATCCCGTACACGTGGCCCACTGGGGCACCTATATCACCACTCCCACGGTCCTGCCCGATGCGGCCGAAGTGAAGATCGTCACCCGCGTGGAGAACCAGGGCGCCGCCGAGGCCGACGTGTTTCTCTGGACCGACATCATCACGCCGGACTTCAAAGTCATCCGCGTCGCCGCCGAGCCGCCCAAGCGCATCATTACCGCGGGCGCGGAAACGACGTTCGAGCAGACGGTCTCCCTGCCCCAGCCCAAACTCTGGTCACCCGCCGCGCCGCAACTGTATTGCGCCACTTCGCACCTGACTGTAAACGGCGAGACGACCGATTTCATCACGACCAACTTCGGCATCCGCACCATCGAGTTCACCAAGGACCGGGGCATGCTGATCAACGGCCGGCGGGTGCCCGTCAACGGCGTCTGCGACCACCACGACCTGGGCTGCCTGGGGTCCGCCGTACACCGCCGCGGCATCCAGCGGCAACTGGAGATCCTCAAGGGCATGGGCTGCAACGCCATCCGCACGAGCCACAACCCGCCCGATCCGGAACTGTTGAACCTTTGCGATGCGATGGGGTTCGTGGTCATGGACGAGGCCTTCGACGAATGGAAGGCCGGCAAGACCCCGCACGGCTACGGCCGCTTCTTCGACCAGTGGAGCGAGCGCGACCTGGTGAGCATGCTGCACCGCGATCGAAACCACCCCTGCATCGTGCTCTGGAGCATCGGCAACGAGATCCCCGAGCAGGGCGCGGCCAACGGCTATGAGATGTCCAAGCGGCTGGCGGACATCTGCCGCCGCGAGGACCCCACGCGGCTCACGGTATCCGCCTGCAATGATCCCGGCGGGGCCACGCGCACGGGCTTTGCCAAACCGCTGGGCGTTTTCGGCATCAATTACAATATCGGCGCTTACAGCCAATTCAAGGATAAATACAACCTCATCGGTTCCGAGACCGCCTCGGCCCTGAGCACGCGCGACGAGTACGGGCTGAAGGTCGGCAAAGATGGGAAGGTGCAGATCCAGCGGGAGTTCGACCACCAGGTGACCTCCTACGACCTGGCAGCCCCGGGCTGGGGCTACATTGCCGAGACCGACCTGCTGGCGTTGCAACATGCGCCCTGGGTGGCCGGCGAGTTTGTCTGGACCGGTTTCGACTACATCGGCGAGCCGACGCCCTATGGCTGGCCGTCGCGGAGTTCCTACTTCGGCATCATCGACCTGGCCGGCTTCCCCAAGGACCGCTACTACTTCTACCGCAGCGTCTGGCGGCCCGAGCCGCTGGTGCATCTCTTGCCGCACTGGACCTGGCCGGCCTTGGCAGGCAAGGGAATCCCCGTCTGGGCCGTGACAAATTGTGACACAGTGGAACTCTTCCTCAATGGCAAGTCGCTGGGTGAAAAGAAGCTCGACCGCGAGCACTCCTTGCACGTCGAGTGGTCTGTGCCTTACGCGCCGGGGATCCTGCGGGCGGTGGCCAAGACGGGCGGCAAGCAAGTGGCCAGTGACGAAGTCCGCACGGCGGGCAGCCCCAAGCGGCTGACGCTGCGGCCCGACCGTGCCAAGTTCCTGGCCGACGGCGACGACCTTTCCTTTGTCGAGGTCCGCGTGGTCGACGAGCAAGGCGTCGTTTGTCCGGCGGCGGGCAATCTGGTGCGTTTCCGCCTCTCTGGTTCGGCGACGATTGCCGGCGTGGACAACGGCGACCCGATCAACCACGAGCCGTTCAAGGCTGACAAGCACAAGGTATTCCACGGCCTGGGTCTGGTGGTGGTGGGCGCCAGTCGTACGCCCGGCAAGATCAAACTGCGGGCCGAGGCCGACGGGCTGGAAAGCGCTGAGGTTTCGTTGGAGACCGCCCAGCCGCCCAAACTGCCACGGTAAGATTGCTTGCTGTAGGGATGGCCAAAGGTGGTGTGGCAACAGTCGTTCTGGAGCAATACAATAGAGTTGCTGTTTCTTGTCGCAAATGGTCGCAGGAGTTTCACATGGACCGAATTACTGTGGCCGAGGCTGCTCGCGACTTTATCGCATTGGTGGATCGTGTCTATTCCGAGGGAACTCCCGTCGAGTTGGAGCGGGATGCGCGCGTCATCGCTTGCCTCAGTCCGGTACGTCCCCAGTCGGCTTTGAAGGTGCGGGACCTGACCGCGTTTCTCCAAGCCCTTCCCAAGCTGGGCGATGACGCCGCCGCATTTTCAGAAGATATTCGGGCGAACCGCCGTGAGTTGCCGGTGGAGGCCGACCCGTGGGGTTGATGGTCGAGCGTGTTCATTCGGCCCCCTAACTCGATATGCCAACCGAGACCTTATGACGGAACCCAAGCCCCATAGCTGTTGGTGTCGCCTCACGCCCGACCGTGTCGTGCTGCTCCTGCTAGTCATGGGTTGCCTGCTTTGGCTGTCGAATCGACTGGGCTGGCCGGCGTGGCAGAAGGGCTACGCGGTGCTGGTGGCCTTGGCGTTGATCGGCATTGCTGCCGTGCTGATGTTGTTGTGGTTAATCGTTTGCCTGCTTTTCCGATGGCGATTCCAATTTGGGATACGCTTCCTACTGATGCTGACTGTGCTTGTCGCCTTGTTGTTCGGTTGGCCGGTGGCGGAAATCAGAAAGGCAAGAGAACAAAGGGCGGCAGTGGAGATGATCGAAAACTTAAGAGGGCGGGTTATTTATGGTTGGCAGTACCATGCGGACGGTACACGTCTGCCAAATGCGCAGCCACCGGGGCCCGCGTGGTTACAGAAACCGCTAGGCGTCGATTTTTTCACAGAGGTTACCAAAGTATACCTCGGCGACGCCGACGTTAGGGACATTACCGACGCCCAAATGGAACGCCTCAAGTGCTTGACACAACTTGATGCACTGTACGTTCGCAGCCGCAGGGTCACTGACGCGGGCGCGAAATGCATCGCGGAAATGCCCCGCCTCAAAGAGTTGTTTCTCTGCGACACCGCGGTCACCGATGCCGTCTTGGAAAGTATTGAACACTTTACGCAACTCGAGCTTCTGTTTCTTAGAAGTGCCAAAATCACGGACGCCGGATTGAACCGCCTCAAAGGCTTGGTGTTACTTCGACGGTTATATCTTGGGGGCACGCAAGTCAGCGATGCCGGGCTGGAGAACCTCAAAGGCTTGACACGACTTGATACCTTGGAGTTGCGTGGCACACGTGTTACCGATGCCGTATTAGAGAACATAAAAGGACTGTCGCAGCTCCGCATCTTGGACCTTAGCGCGACGCGTATTACCGATGCCGGACTGCAAAAGCACCTCAAAGTTCTGGCCGAACTCGAAACACTGAACCTGGACAATACGCAGGTTACGGACGGTGGATTAGAGCATCTCAAGGACTTGATCAACCTTCGGGTCTTGGAACTCGCAGGTTCTCAGGTCACGTACGCGGGTGTAGAAAAGCTCCGGCAGGCATTGCCGAATTGCCGTATCGAAAGCTCGGCGATTCCAAGCTTGATATACACCCCCGCACCGTAGGCAATTCCTTTTACATAAACTCTACGTCGGGGTAAGTCAATCTTGGAATAAAACTCCCGCAGCGGAACCAATCCCGCCCGCCAAACGTCCAATTACCGGGCCACTGGCAAACCCGCCGTCCCTGGATTACGATAGATAGCACCTCTTTCGAAGGGTCCGATCATGTTCCGCAGCACATTTTGGCTATTTCTGCTACTTCCTCTCCTGGTCACGCCCTGTCTGGCCGGCGTCGATCTGGTGACACTGCCCACGCGCGAAGGCACGCAGCTTACGATTTATAACTCGGAAGACATCACCATGGTTCGCGAGCACCGCCTGCTGACCGTCAAGGAGGGCGTGAACCGCATCCAGTTCGCCTGGGCCAACACGCTCATCGACCCGACCAGCATCGAGTTCCGCATTCTCGACCAGCAGGACAAGGTCGATCTGGTGGACACCACCTTTCCCGCCGGCCGCAACGACGCCTTGCAATGGAACATCAAGAGCCAGATCGCCGGCAAGATCGCGGTCGAAATCAGGTACTTCACTTCGGGCATTACCTGGGCCGCCGACTATGTGGGCATCGCCAACGAAGACGAGACGAAACTCAACGTGACCGGCTACGTGCGGGTGACGAACAGTTCCGGCGAGCAGTACGACAACGCCCAGACGCGCCTGGTCGTGGGCAACATCAACCTCGTGGAGAAAATCGCCGACCTGGCCACGCGGCCAGCGCCCGGCGAGTGGAAGAAGCTCGAAGTCGAGAAGCGAGCCAAGCTGCAGCGCCGCTTTGATGAAGCCGCCAAAGAGGCTGAGCAGAAAGATAAGCAAGTCGCTGAGGAGCCCGAAGAGGCTGCCCTCGAGAAAGGGAAGCAGGTCATCAAGCAGGGCCTTTCCGAATACTTCCTCTTCACTATCGAAGGCCGCGAGGATATCAAGGACAAGGAACCCAAACGCCTGGTGGCCATGAAGGTGGCGGAAGTGCCGCTGGATTCGATCTACAAGCTTTCGGACCGTAGCGGCGATCAGCAATTCACCAAGTTCTACCGCTTCAAGAACGTCAAGCTCTTGGACGAGCAAGGCCCAAACAAAGGTAAAGAGAAGAAGCTCTCGGCGATGGAGAACCTGGGCCTCTCGCCCTTGCCCAATGGCGCTGTAAGGCTCTTCTCGGAATACAAGAACCGGGATCTGGCCTATGTTGGCGGCACGGACACCAAGTACGTGCCCATCGGCGACCGCGTGGAAGTCAATGTGGGGCCGGACAAGGACATCACGATCCACCGGCGGCTGAAGGACCAGAAGACCGGTAACGTTGTCGCCCGGCAGTACAAACGGCGGCTCGACGACAAGTTCGTCCTCTACTACGACCTGGTGGATTATGACGAGACGTTTTTCTACGAGGAAGAACTGGTTTCCGGCAAGCCCGTGCCGGCCAAGGTGGAAGTCGAAAGGCAATTCGACGCCAACGTCGTGCTTTGGGGCGAAGGCGAGCCGCCCAAGGGCTGGACCAGCAACGAATCCGGGGCCTACGTCGATCTGCACACGATCACCGGCCGCGTGGAACGGGTCGATCAGCAGCACGTGAAGTATTTTCTCGACCTGAAGCCGGGCAAGAAGCAGACGGTCGAGTATAGCGTGACGTACAAGCGGCGGAAAGTGGGGCCGGAACTGAACGCGGAGAAGAAGCGCGAGCCGTTGTAGCGTCGTTAGGCGTTTCCAATGTAGCAGGCACACGCCGTGTGCCGTAAAATGCGGACGGCACACGGCGTGTGCCTGCTACAATAATTCAGCGAGAAAATCCATGAAATCCCCCCGCGTTTCCCGTCGCGAGTTCCTCCGCCAGGGCGCTGCTGCGGTTGCCGCGCCTTATTTCATTCCTGCCGGAGTGCTGGCGTCCGAGGCTTCGTCCGGGGCCAATGACCGTATCGGCATTGCCGGCATCGGCATCGGCCGCCAGGGCAGCGACGTGCTGGCCGCCGCCCTCAAGTCGAAGCAGACCCGCTTCGTGGCTATCGCCGACCTGAACCTTCCCCGCGCCAGGCAAATCGCCGCCAAGTACGACGGCCAGCCGTACCAGGACTATCGCAAGCTGCTGGAGCGGCAAGATGTCGACGCTGTTGTTACGGCCACGGTCGACCACTGGCGGGCCTTGGTCTCCATCCACTCCTGCCAGGCCGGCAAGCACGTCTACGCCGAGAAGCCCTTGAGCCTGACGATCCGCGAGGGGCGGCTGATGGTCGAAGCGGCGCGCAAATACAAGCGCGTCTTCCAGGTCGGCAGCCAGCAGCGCTCGCAGGCCGTGAACCGCGCGGCATGCGAATTCATCCGCAAAGGGAAGCTCGGCAAGATCACGGAGGTCATCGGCGCCAATTATCCCAGCCCCTGGGAATGTGCGTTTCCGGCCAAACCGGTCCCGGCGGGACTCGATTGGGATATGTGGTGCGGGCCGACGCCGCTGATCCCCTTCCATACGGACATTTATACCCCGCGGGCCAGGCCCGGCTGGATCTCTTGCCGCCCCTATTCGGGCGGCGAAATGACCGGCTGGGGCGCGCACGGGCTGGACCAGATCCAGTGGGCCTTGGGCATGGACGAGAGCGGGCCGGTGGAAGTCTGGGCCGAGGGCGGCAAATTCAATCCGCCCACCTACACGCAGCCGGAATCGCGGGCCCGCGGCGAAAAGCTCTGCCAAACGCCCACTGTCTTCTTCCGCTATGCCAGCGGCATTACCGTCAAGCTCGCCAACGGCAACCCGGGTGGCGGGATTTTCATCGGCGCAGAAGGCAAGATCGATCTGGCACGCGGGATGCTGAAGTCCAATCCGCCGGAAATCGCCGCCCAAATCACGCGCAGTGCCGGCAGGGACGGCAACCACGTGGCCAACTGGCTGGAGTGCATCAAGAGCGGCCAGCGGCCTTGCGCCGACGTGTCGATCGGGCACCGCTCGGCGACGCTCTGCCACCTGGGCAACATCGCCCGCTGGACCGGGCGCAGGCTGCGTTGGGACGCCGCCAAGGAGGTTTTTGCCGACGATACGGCTGCCAACGAGTATCTCGATCGCGCCCGCCGCAAGCCGTACGAGTTGCCGGAAACGGTGTGAGTTCGATCAAGGAGCCAAGTCATGGGAAAAGTCGGAATCGGATTGAACCTGGAGGCCGTGAGGACCTCGCACAAGAGCTTTGAATGGGCCGTCGAGTTCGCCGCCGAGTTGGGCTACGAGTACATCGAGCCGATGGTCCACTGGGGGCGGGAACTGCTGAGCGAGGCCCGCTATTTTCACAGCGTGTCGATGTTGGACGATCCGCTCCGCGTGCGCCGCGCGGCCGAGAAGCATAACCTCAAGCTCTCGGCCTTGTCGTCGCACAGCCAACTCTCCAAGCCCGAGATCGCCGTGGAGTATCTCAAGCAGGCCGCCCGTTACGCCAAGGAGTGCGGCGCGCCAGTGATCAACACGCACGAGGGCCACAAGCAGCCGTGGACGACCGAGGAGGAGGACTTCGTCTTGATCCGTTACTCGATCATGGAAGCAGCGCGGGTCTGCGAACCGCGCGGCATCAAGCTCGGCCTGGAAATGCACCAGACCTATTCACTGGTGCCCGAGAAATACGACCGCATCCTCGGCCTGGTGCAGTCGCCGGCCGTGGGGGCCAATTTCGACACCGGCAACGCCTACCTGGGCGGCGTTGACCCCATCGCCTGGCTCGAGCGGATCAAGCATCGGTTGGTACACATGCATGCCAAGGACATTACGCTGGAGCAATCCAGCGCCGAGCGCGGGAAGGTCATGGGCACGCCCGTCGGCTGCGCTTGCGGCGACGGTGTGATCGACTGGGAACAGGTCATCGCCATCGTCCGCTCGATTCCTCAAGACATCGTGTTGAGCGTCGAGTGCGGGACGCTGGACCAGGCTGCCAGGAGCATCGAACACTTGCGCCGGCTTGTCAAGCAAAGCATAAAGCCGCATAATTTCTGATGATCGCGGCCCCCGCAACGCACTCCAAGACCGTACGGCTCAGCTACTTCCCGCGTCCCGGGCGCAGCCACTTGGGCAGCCAGTCCCAGTGCATCACGCTAATGATGCTCGAGTAGTCGTCGGTCCAGAGCGGCACGCCGGGCTTGGCTTTGAGTTCTATCCACTCCTTGTTCTTGTTCAGCGCGCCCAGGTCCTCCGACTTGTTCGCCAGGACGGCCCACGTCGACGACGACTTGCCGATTTCCGCCTCTTCATCGTCATCGCTGCGGACCCGGGCCACCACGCCCAACGCTTCGGCCACGCCGGCTACCACCGGTTCCAGCGCCAGATGCCGGTTCGACAAGTGTATCATCAGCAATCCGTCCGGGGCCAGCTTCTGGAAATACATCTCCACGGCTTCGCGCGTGAGCAGGTGGATGGGAATGGCGTCGGAACTGAAGGCGTCGATCAATAGCAGGTCGAACTGGCCGTCGGGCTCTTGGGCCAGCGTCAGCCGGGCATCGCCCATGCGGATCTGTGGTTCCACCTTGCACTTGCTGATATAAGTGAAATACGCGGGGTCCTTGGCGATCCGCCGCACGGCGGCGTCGATCTCGAAGTACGTGAGCGACTGTCCCGGTTGCGCGTAGGAGGCGACGGTCCCGGTGCCCAGGCCAACGACGCCGATGTGGCCGCGATGAAGGAATGCATTGCGATACTCGCGGGCGTCGAACACGTCGCCCACCGGTCCGCTGCGGCTGTAATAGCTCCAGGGATCGAGTTCGTCCTTAGGATCGCGGCTCTGCTCGCCATGCATGGTGGAACCGTGCATCAGTCTGTGGCTGACCAGCGAGTCTCCATCGCGATCGTAATGGCCGCGCTCGACGCGGAGAACACCGAAGAAGCTGCGTGCCGAATCGATGACATTTCCCTGCTTGCCGCAGATCACGCAGACGCCCACGAGCGTGCCAATCGCTATGGCAAACCATGCGCGGCGGCGCTGCAGCAGGAAAGCCAGGATCCCCGCCAACTCGATCCAGTAGATCTTCGCGCTCGAACCGGTGATCGCCAGCACGAAGCTCTTCAACCCCTCCCAACGCCATTTCTCGGCCATACCGGCAAGGCGTCCTTGCCAAAGGGCGCCAAGGGCAAAGACAAGAACGCCGCATTGCACCAGCATGACCACCAACTCCAGCCAGCGCCAGAACCGTTCATTTCGACCCGATCGCGGCAGCGGACAGAGCAGGCATGCCGCGACGAGTATCAGCGGGTATTCCGGCGCGCTGTTGAAGACCAGGATCCCGGTCAGATCCGCGCAGATCAGGCCGCCGCCAATCGCGCCAGCCCAGATACAGAGATAATACTCGGTCAAGTGCTCGCTCGCCGGGCGATCGACGGCCATTGCGCCGTGAAACACCAGCGTCGTGAGGAAGAATGCCGCCAACTGAATCGCGGCTACACCCACGCCGCTTCTGGTTAGCAGCCCCGGAAAGTAGATCGTGGCCGCCGCCCCGGCGATTGCCGCAGCCTGGAAGATCCGCAGCAACCAGAGCCACTTCAAGATCGGCCAGCGGGCGAAAGCCATAATCAACGAGAGCAAGTACAGCCCCGGCGGAACGGCCCACAGCAACGGCGGCAACGCCTCATTGACGGAAAAGTGCGCCGTGACGCCGATCAACAATGCCGCGGGCGCCGCCGTCAGCGCGAGCCACCAGAGGCGGCGGCGCCAGAACTGTTCGTATTGCCGCGACGGCGACGGTGGGCAAAGCAGGCATGCCGCGACGAGCATCAGCGGGTACTCCAGCACGCTGTCGAAGACCAGGGGGGCCACCAGCGCGCAGAGCAGGCCGCCGAGGACGCCGCCGGCCGACATCCAGAGGTAAAACTCGGTCAGGTGCCTGCTCGCCGGGCGGTCGGCGGCCATCGCCCCGTGGCATACCAGCGCGGTGAGAAAGAAAGTCGCCAAATGGAGCGCGCCGACATGCATGATGTCCTTGGTTTCCACTCCTCCAAGGTAGATCGTGGCTGCCGCCCCAGCGAGTCCTGCGGCCTGGAAGATCCGCAGCAACCAGAGCCATTTCAAGATCGGCCAGCGGGCGAACACGAGGATGAACGAGAGCAGGTACAACCCGAGCGGAATGGCCCACAGCAACGGTACCGACGCGATATCCACGGAAAGGTGCGCCGTGACTCCCATCAACAACGCCGACGGCACCAGGGCCAGCGCCAGCCACCAGAGGCGGCGCGGCAGCGTGATCGGCGCATGGAAACCGGCGGGAAGCGAATCCTCATTCTCCGCGTGCGTTGCTTCCTCAACCGCACTCGCCGCGACAGCTTCTGTTGCCACGGCTGTGCGCCTTGCGGCGATCCACACGGCCGCCGCACAGATACCGAACAGCCCGATGAGCAACCCATAGCCGGCCGACCACCACTGTGTCTGCAATCTGAGCGTTACGAACCGTTCGATCACGAGCGGATAGGCTGCCAGGCCGGCGAGGCTGCCCAGATTGCTGGCCGCATAGAGGAAATAGGGATCTTTCGCCGCCCGCCCGCCGCAACGGGAGAACCAGGCCTGCAACAGCGGCGCACTGGCCGAGATGCAAAAAAAAGGCAGCCCCAAGCAGACCGCCAGCAACATCAAGAGCCAGGCAACCGGGTTGCCCTCGCTGGGCGGCGCCCAGCCGCGGGCCACGCCGATAGGCAAACTGATGCAGGCCACGCAGAGCAGCGCGACGTGCAACAACGACTGCCGTCGCGGTCCAAGCCACTTCAACGAGAGGTGGGCGTAGACATAGCCCGCCATCAATACGGCCTGGTAAAACACTAGGCACGTGTTCCAGACCGCGGGCGAGCCGCCCAGCCGCGGCAATACCATCTTGGCGAACATGAACTCGACGGTGAACATCAAGGCCGCGCTCAGCAGGATCGTGGCCGCAAAGATTAGCTGTATCATGGGTAGCTTGACTGCCTGGCAGGAGGGTCCGGTTCCAAGAGGACAGTCTACTATGCCAATGTCCGGCGGTCAATCGAGCGGTCCCACTGTAGGATAGGTTTTCAACCTGTCCAAGAAAAAGCTTGCTATAATGAGCGGCTGCAAGGTATAGTTTAGGAGTGATTCAGGGCGACGGCAAGTGCCCGTTTGCCCATCATCGCCAAACCAAGGGAGAGCTGGAAATGATCGCGCGAAACATCGTTCTAGTGGTTGCCGGATTCCTGTTGATGATGGCTTGCGTCGCCCAAGAGGCCGCCGCACGCCAGGTCGCCCTGCTGGCGCCCAGCCTAGGCCAGATCCCCAACGATACGGGTAGCGACGGCGGCACGACCATGACCATCGAGGATTCCAAGGAACTCGGGGGCAAGGCGTTGAAGGTCGTCTTCGCCAAGGGCGACAGCGTCGGCGATCGCCAGGCCCGCGTCGGCGATTGGAAGCCGTTCATCAGCCTGCAGTTCAACGCCTTCAATCCGGCGCAGCAGAAAGTGTCGTTGACCTTCACGGTCAAGCACAAGCGCACGACCAGCTACCAGACGCGCGTCGATTTTCCCCTCACGCTGAAGCCCGGCAAGAACGAGGTAAAGATCGGCATCGACGAATTGGCGAACGTCAATGGCTCGGCGCCGGACCTGTCGGCGGTGGGCAAGTGGTATCTCGCCTGTGCGGAGGGGGAGGCTCCCACGCTCTACTTCGGCGACATCTGGCTGACAGGCGACGATCTGCCGGCCGCGCCGGCAGGCGGCAGCACAGCCGCGGCGGGCGGTCCCGCGGCGGTTTACCACATCACGGGAACAGTGGGCAGCCAGCCGGTCAACCTCACCGCGACGCCCGAGGGCGCAGCGGCCCCGGCCCACATTGCGGCAGGCGGCAACGTTTCGGCAATCGGCAGCGATCCGGCGCGGCTGGCCCGCATCCGTGCGGCCAAGATGCCGGCGATCACCAAGCCCACCCTCTTCTGCACGCCCGAGGCCGACGCCATCTGTTCGGCCCTGGAGGTCTACCCCGTGGACAACCCTTGGAACCGGGTCGTTTCCGATTGGCCGCTGCACCCGAACTCGCAGCAGATCATCGCCTCGATCGGCCCGCAGAAGCCGTTTCGCTACAACGCCGACATGGGCTTCGTCCTGGTGCCGCCCAGCCAGCCGCGCGTGGAGGTGAAGATCGTGGACTATCCGGGCGAATCGGACAAGGGCCCCTTCCCCGTGCCCGCCAATACGCCCATCGAAGGCTGGCCCAGCAATTATCAGCGCGACCGGCCCGCCAACGAGTCGACCTTGGACAGCATCCAGCGCGACCTCCGCAAGGAGGGCGGCGACCGCCACGCTAGCGTCGTCGATCCGGTCAATCGCATGCTCTACGAGTTCTACCAGATGAAGAAGACCAATAGCGGCTGGCAGGCCGCGCAGTGCTCGATCTTCGATCTGAAGTCGAACCAGCTCCGGCCCGACGGCTGGACCTCGACCGATGCCGCCGGGCTGCCGATCTTCCCGGCCACGGTGCGCTACGACGAGATCCGCCGGGGGATTGTCGAGCACGCCATGCGCCTGACCGTGGTTAAGACCCGCCGGGCCTACGTGGCCCCCGCCACGCACTATGCCAGTCCGCACGAAAGCGAGAACTTGCCGCGAATGGGCGAGCGGATCCGCTTGAAGCGGGACTTCGACATCGCGGGCTTCTCGCCCGAGTTCCAGGCCATTTTGAAAGGTCTGAAGAAGTACGGCATGTTCGTGGCTGACAACGGCATCGACTGGGCGATCTCCGTCGCCCCCGACCCGCGGATCCCCGCCATGAGCGAGGAATTTCGCAAGATCAAGGGTTCGGCCTTCGAGGTGGTCGTGCCGCCGCAGAAGTAACAAAGGAAGGGCACATGAATCTGCTTCCACTCGTGTTCTCCACGCTGCTTGCCGCCACGCCGCTGGCCCCGGGCGACCACACGCGCACGTTGCAACACGACGGTCGTTCGCGCTCCTATCTCGTCCACGTTCCGCCCAAGTACGATCCCAAGCGGCCGACGCCGGTCGTGCTGGTCTTTCATGGGGCCATGACCGACGCCGCGATCACTGTGGGCTTGACGGGGCTGAACGCGAAGGCCGATAAGGAAGGATTCCTGGCCGTGTATCCCAACGGCACGGGGCGTTTCGAGCACATGCTGACTTGGAACGGCGGCAACTGCTGCGGCGCGGCGCAGTGGAACAAGGTGGATGACGTGGGGTGTACGCGGGCCGTGTTGGACGACCTGGCCAAAGCGGCCAACGTGGACGCCAAGCGGGTCTTTGCCACGGGCATTTCCAACGGCGGCATCATGTGCTACCGGCTGGCGTCGGAACTCTCCGACCGCATCGCCGCCATTGCCCCGGTGTCGGGAACGATGGGCACGGCGGCTTGCAACCCCAAGCGGCCCGTCTCGGTGATGCACTTCCACGGCAGCGACGACAAGTTCGTGCCCTTCAATGGCGGCGACGGAGAGCGGGGCCCGCCCTTCGTCAAGTTCTTTTCCGTGGAACATTCCATTCAGGCCTGGGTCAAGGCCGATGGTTGCCCGGAAAAGCCGGTCATCCGCGAGGAAGCGACGAAGGTCGATGATGGCACGACTGTGCAGCGGAAGACGTATGGGCCGGGCAAGGACGGCGCGGAGGTGGTGCTCTTTGTCATCCGCGGCGGCGGCCACACCTGGCCGGGGCAGGAAATGAAGATCCAGTTCCTCGGCAAGGCCACGAAGAACATTTCGGCCAACGACCTGATGTGGGAGTTCTTCAAGAATCATCCCATGAAGTGACGCCGGGTTAAGGACCAGCGGAAGAATATCGACCGGTAATTCAATACGTGTCGCAAACCATGTATCCGGCACACTCCGTGTGCCGTTGCAGACGGCACACGGAGTGTGCCGGATACATGGAAGCCCCGACATTTATTCAATCCAAGCATCCTGCACTCTGTCCTCAGCATACAAATCTGCCTGGTCAAACTGTGACCAATCCGTACAAATTTTTATTAGTATACATTTGTATAAACCAAGCTACCAGCCCGGCAGGGCTTTCTGCCAACAGATCCCTGTGCCCCGCCAACCATGACCACCCAAGAGAGTTGGTTGGAGTCCCCGCTTTGGCCAGAGTGCCTGAAAACTCCGTCTAAAGGCGGAACTCCAACGATCGGGCTTGAATGCCGTGGCGGCAACCGAATTTCTCGGGGTCAGAAAACCCCAGGAGAACTGCAAAGTCCTTCGTAGCACGGAATTTATTCCGTGGCCTTGCCCTTCTTAGGGCAAGACGGAATGAATTCCGCGTTACGGAGGGCTGTCCTGTCGGCTTTTTGCAGTTCTCCTGTAGAAAATCCTCGTAGAGCTGACTCTCCCCTTGACGGCGTGTTAATATATAGGGGATAGAAGTCCCTTCAACAGGAAATGGGTTGTGGTCATGGGAAAGAAACAGACATCCGGGCGAAAAGCCCCACGGGCAAAAAAGCCGCTGCACGAGCGGAAACGGGCCCTCGCGGCCCTCTTGGACTACAAGAAAAAATATGGACATTGCCGCGTGCCTACCACTTGGCCCGGGGACCCCGCGCTGGGGGCTTGGGTCTCCTACATGCGCTGGGCGCGGAAGCATAACCGGCTGAGCAAGGATCGCATCGCCGAACTGGACCGCATCGGCTTCGTCTGGAGCATCAACGTCCGGCCCGAGTGGGAAAGCTACTTCAAGAAGCTGGAGGCGTTCAAGAAGAAGCACGGCCATTGCAACGTGCCCAAGGTCTACCCGCAGGACCCGGGTTTTGCCTGTTGGGTACACAACATGCGGGCGCGGAAGCGAAGGAAGGGTCTCGACCGCACGACGATCCGCCGCTTGACCGAATTGGGGTTCTGCTGGTCGGTGTTGCACCGCCGCTTCCATCGCCGCGACCTGGGCGAGTTCGTAGCCATCGTCGCCGCCTTCAAGAAGAAACACGGCAACGCTAGTCTCGTCAAGCAAGACGAGGTCATGGACGAGGACCTGCGGGGTTGGGTGCGCGACGTGCGGAAGAGCAAGAAGCACGGGCGGCTCGACCCCAAGGTCGTGCGGCAGCTCGAACGGCTGGGGTTCGTCTGGGATCCCCGCACGCAGTTTTCGCAGGAGATGCGCGACGCGCTGCTTGCCTACCGGAAACGGTATGGCGACTGTCGTGTGCCCCGCATCTGGCCCGAGGACCCCCGGCTGGCGTCTTGGGTGTCGCGGATGCGCACGGCCAGGCGGCGGAACCAACTCACGCAGGCCGAGATCCGGGAATTGACCAAGCTGGGCTTTTGCTGGAACGCGACCAGGGGCGAGAAGCCGCCGCGGAAGGGCACGAAGGCGACGGTCAAGCGAAAGGCCGCTTCGCGTTGAGGTGTTTGGTAAGTTCGCCGCTCAGTTTTTCTGCTTCTGCTGCGCGCATGGTTTTGGGGCGACTTAAGGCCGTTTCCAAGGACCCGGCAAAAGTCCAGCGAGCACGAGAGTGACGGGCCCACCCGCGCCGCACGACTCGCGGTAAGAGCGCTCCAAAGAAATGAGCAACGGTGGTAACGTTTCGCCGAATGAAGGAGCAGACCCCAGCCCGCTTGCCGGGCTGGTGAGAGAGTCTTTCTAGCGAGACAAACTTACGCCAGCCGATCTACGGCCCCTGCCGGCTTGTCCGGCAGGTGAAGAAGTCTTATTAACTAATGCCCGCGGCTCCATCGCTCGCAAGACTCATTCACCGGCCGGACAAGCCGGCAGGGGCCTACGAGGTATTCTTTGGCCGTCACCACTTCGCTCACAAGACTCTCTCACCTGCCAGGCAAGCTGGCAGGGGTCGTCTTCTTAGCCCCGTGTCGCGTAGCGCACCCGGGGAAAACATTGATCGAACTGGCCAACACTTACGGCAAGAGGTCTCTCGCGGCGATCCTCGCTATCTCCCGCCCATCGATTACCAGCGGAACGTTCTCCGTTTCGGCAACATCCGCGCGCACGCGGTAATCGGCCGCTTCGCCAACGCCGAACGGCTCGCTGTAGACCTCGATCCGCCGGTCGACCAGGTTGACAACCCAATAAACCGCGATGCCGGCCTTGGCGTAGATCGCTTTCTTGAATCCCTGGTCGCGGCGCAGCGTGCTGTCGGATACCTCGACCAGCAGGGCCACGTCCGTCGGCCCCGGATGCCGGTCGCGATAATCGTCGTCTGTGCCGCGCACCACAACGACGTCCGGCTCCGGTTCACTGGTTGAAAGCGTTACAGGAGAAGGCGATCCCACATAATGGCCCTGCGGAAGGGCCGAACGCAGGGCAGTCTGAACGCGATGGGTTGCGCGACGATGGGCGGGTGAAATGGTCATTTTTGCAACGAGCAGGCCTTCTAGGAATTCTACGGAGTCGTCTTCGGTGACGATACCGTGTCGCACCATTTCGTGGAATTGCTTCATGCTCAGGCGTCCAAGAGGCTCCGCTGGCGCCGGAGCAAACGGAACATCAGCAACGGACATTGTTGAAACCCTTCAAGGGAGAACTTTATTTCCAACACAAGTATAGCAAGCAATCGTCGCGCGGTCCAATCTGCCCGTGTCCAATCTGCCCGCATGGATGTTGTTCATAGTTTGCCTTTTTCCGGAGGTTGTTTTGCCTGGTGCGTCACGATGGGCACGTAGCCCAATTCCATTCCTTGGGGCGGGGTCACCAGCAGCGCCGGATCGAGTGTCGCCAGCGTGCCGGCGGCGGGCGGCGGCATGTAGTCGCGGTCGATCGGCCAGGTGGCATGGATTTTCTCCACCAGGGCCTGCAACTTGGCTTTCTTCTCCGCGCCCCAATGGTACTGCTGGAACGACGGCTGATCGACAAAGCGATACCACGAGTACGTGACCCAGGATCCGTCGGCCAGCTTGACCGTAAAGGGTCCGTTTTTCGGCCCAGGCCGGGTCCATGCGCCGCTGGCCGGCGAGGTATACGGCGCGCCTGGCGGGGCCAGTACGAACTCCTGCGCGGGCAACCGCGTCTCTGCCGGAACGTCGGCCACTGCCACGGCCACGCGCTTCTCGCCGACCAGTTTGAAGTACTGCGGGAAGCGGCCCGCGGGACTGATGTCGTTCTTGAACCACTCCAGGCCCCACACGTTGTCATCGAAGACCTTAGTGTCGAAGACGCGTTCCACGCCGGCGATCACCTTTCCCGCCTGGTCGTAGCGCGTGGTGTGCGTGGTCAATTTCGACTTCCAGGCGCCCTGCGGGGCGAATCGCCCCGAGCAGGCCGGGCCGCCCTCGCGCCAGGCCTTGAAAGCGTCGTAAAGCGCCGCCCTGGAATAATAGGTGACGTCCTGCACCAGCAGGCTCCGGCCCCGGCTGTCCACAGGGAATTGCAGCTTCGGTATCTTGGAATAGACCACGCCCTTCGCGTCCGCAGCGTCGAAACAGGGTACGGTGTTGATTTCCATCGCCCCGCCGCCCATTTCGGCCGCTCGCGCGTCGAGCCCGCGGCCGTATAGGAAAGGATACTTGAAGAGCTTGCCGATCTTGCTCCAGCTCTCGGGAATGTAATAGGCGATCGGGCCCTTGAAGTTGGCCGCGCTGAGGAAGCAGGTCCAACTCTGGTCGCCTGTGGGCGGGTCCGCCGTGCTTGCCTCGGTAAAGGGCAAGGCCATCCAGGTGTAGCCCAGGAACTGGCCGTTGGGATTGCCCTGGAACGGCAGCGCGTCCGGCGGAATCAACAGCCGGTTGCTGAGTTGCGCGATGCTCAGGCGACTGTCGGGCAAGGCCTCGTTGCTGTAGAAGAACGACCAGCCGGGCGAGCCGACCTCGTAGTCGTAGCATTGCGGGGTGGCATTCATGCTGAACTTGGGCGGGCCATAGCGAAAATGGTTGCCAGCCCAGTAGCCCAAGCCGCCTTCGACCGTCTGAAAGACGCTGGACCAGGTGGGCCCGCGGTCGCGCCAGGTGCGGGCCAAGGTGCCCTCGGGCGCCAGCGGTTTGTCCTTGTTGTCGGAGTTGTCCGGCATGATCCAAGAGCCGGCCAGGCCGATCTGAAAGTCGGCCAACGGTTGATCGATCAGCGGCCAGACCGCCGAGTAGAAGCCCATGCCGGCGCCGTACTCGGAGCGGCTGGGTGGGCGGGTCGCACTGAAGCCGATATAGCCGTGCAGGCCGCGGCTATGGGCGGTGATCGCGCCGGCTTTGGCGTCTTTGGCCTGGTCCGCCTGCGCGGCACAAGTCCAGCAAAGGAAGACAACACAGAAAAAGAACCACAATCCAACTCTCATGTTTCTCTCCTATCCTCTGAAGTACAAATAAGCGCCTAGGATGCACAGCAGGATGACGGCCGACGCCAGCACGTCGCGCCAGTCCCAGCTCGCGCGTGTGATGCGGCGTTCCTCGGCCGAGGCGGTCCCGAAGGTCAGCCCCTTGATCCGCGCGTAGTTGGGCGATTCCGTCAGGTAACTCACACCCACCATGGTCGCCGCCGACACGAAGGCGATCAGCAGGCTGAAATACTGGAAATAGATGTTGTTGACGATCCACAGAAACGAGTGCTCGGTGTATCCGATGGCCACTCCGTCCTGCTTGCCGAACATCTCCAGCATCACGGGCGTGTCGACGGCCATGCGAAAGATGCCCAGGATGAAGCCCACGACCATCGCGGCCACGCAGCCTTTGCCGTTGAGCCGCTTCCAGAACACGCCGAAGAAGAAGACCACGAACATCGGCGGGAAGAAATAGCTTTGCACGGCCTGCAGGTAGTAGTAGAGGCCGTGGGCGTTTTCAATGACCGGCAGCCAGGCCAGGGCGATCAGCACCATCACGCCGGTGGCCAAGCGGCCCGTGCGCACCAATTCGTGCTGCGTGGCCCGACGTTTCCACTTCTGGTAGAGGTCTACGGTGAAGAGGGTCGAGCAGGCGTTGAACACACCCGCCAGCGAGCCCATCAAGGCCGAGAGCAGGCCCGCCACGACAATGCCTCGCAAGCCGGCCGGCAGCAGGTATTGCACCATCAGCGGGAAGGTGGCCTGGGCCTCTTCCTGCCCCACGTGGCCGTCCTGATACGAGAGGGCCGCGGTAAGTTCCGGCACCTTGCCGCTCTTGGCCAGGGCAAAGCCCACCAGCCCGGGAACAATGAACAGGTAGATGGGCAGGAGCTTCAATAGGCCGGCGCAGATGCTGCCGCGGCGGGCTGTCTGCTGATTGGCAGCGCCCAGTGCCCGCTGCACGATGTACTGGTCCGTACACCAGTACCACAGGCCGCCCATCGGCGCGCAGAAGAGCATACCCAGCCAGGGAAAGTAGCCGTTGAAGTACCAGGCCATGCGGCCGGGTTCCTTCACCGGTTCCCAGGTCCCCTGCACGCCCGGCGGCACCAAGGGCTTCCATAAGTTAAACATGTCCGGCCCGCAGATGCGGCGGAGTTCGCTCCAACCGCCCAATTCGACCAGTCCGTAGGTCGTCAAGAGCGCCGAGCCGACAATGAGAATGACGGCTTGCACGGAGTCGTTGTAGGCCACGGCCCGCATGCCGCCCAGGCAGGTGTACAAGCCGGTCAGCACGAGCACCAGGATCGAGCCGATCCAGAAGCTATTGAGGGAAATCGGGCCTTGGGAGAAGTGCATCTCCGGCAGCAGCGTGCGGAAGACCACGCCGCCCGCGTAAATGCCCACCGCGATCTTGGAGACGATGAAGGTGACCAGCGAGACGATCGAGAGCACGTAGCGGGCGGCGGGCGAGAATCGCCGTTCCAGGAACTCCGGCATGGTGAAGACCATCGAGCGGGCGTAGAAGGGCACGAAGACCCAGGCCAGCACCAGCAGGCACCAGGCATGCAGTTCGAAATGGGCCATGGCCACGCCGTCGGTAGCGCCGGAGCCGGCCAGGCCCACGACGTGTTCCGAGCCGATATTCGAGGCGAAGATCGAGGCCCCCACGACCCACCAGCCCAGGTTCCGACCGGCGAGGAAGTAGTCGGCCGCCGTGTCCTTGCTCTTGCGCACGACCCACCAGGCCACGCCCAGCAGGATGCCGAAGTAGAGCGCGATCATCAGCCAGTCCAAAGCGGCCAAGGTGGGACGCGCGGCCGTGACAGCCAGGAGCGGTACGGGGTTGGTCATAGCAGATGGCTTGCTGGCGTTCGATTAGACTGAGAAATTACCTTAATGAATGTAAGAATCTCCTCAAGACAATACTCCAAGTCCGTTCTTGAAACAAGTACCTGCGAGATTGTGGGGTGTCCCACCGGCACCGTTATTTATGCACAACGGGCATGAATAACTCCACCGGTTCGAAACTCTTTCCGGGAGCTTCAAACTCGACCCGCAAGTGGTACGTGCCGGGTTTTTCGATGGGGAACCATTGAGCGATATCGAACTCGACTAGCTCGGTCGTCTCGGCTGGTCCAAGAGTTTTGCCGCCCGCGGCCGCCAACGGCAATGGCTCCGTCCGCCTTGGCTTGAGGTCCGTCCATGTGAGTTTGGATGCGGCCTTGAGAAGTTCAGGGGTAACGCCGCACTCGGCGCAAAGATCGTCGTCGGGCACGCAGGACATGCACACGCGCACGGCGACGCCGCCGCCCGGCGGTTTCGCGGCGCCTGCGTCGAAGAACCGAGGCACCGCACGGTCCGCCCCTTTGCGATTCATCAGGCTCAGGCAAACGCCCATCGGGTTGCCCACCGCCGGCGGGATGAACTTCACGTAGGCCTTGGTGTGTTCGGTCCCTTGCCAGAAGAACCCTACATCCAGCGCGTCGTCCAACGGCTTCCAGCAGTTCAGCGTGCGGAACTCGATCTCCTCGGCTGGCACCTTGTGGATGCCTATCAAGCCCGCGAAGCCGAAGTACCTCTGCCACTTCCCGCCACGACGGACCTCCTCGACCTGCACGAGCTTGCCGGTTTGCAGACGCCATTCCGCCCATCGCGAAGATCCTTTCTTATAGGCAGTCCACCGCGCAGTTTGCGGTAAGCGGATCGAACGTAGGATGCGCGTCTCTCCTTCGTCTTCCAGTGAGAAGATGGCCCGGCCCTCATGCACGTCTTCCGCTGTGGCAGGGTGATCTAACGGCGGGAGTTCGAATTCAGGATTAAACGGTGGCGAGACAAATTGAGGGAGCTTCAAACAGGGGCCGTAGCGTCTAAGCATATCGGCGCACGTAGCTATGACTCGATCGCGATCGGCCTCGGGCCAACAGGGGCCGAACTGGGGCATCGGCTCGATCTCCGCGAGATGGCAGGCCACGACGTCGCACGTGCGGATCGGCATCTCGGTCCCATACGGCGGCCAGCGCGGATCCTTGGAGTCCCAGAAGTAGCTTAGTGAACTGTGCCGCCAGAGCAATGGAAACTTACCGTTCGCCTCAATCGTGATCCCGTCGCCAACCGCGGTGGCAGTCCCCGTGACCGTCTTGTCGGCCAGTAACCTCAAGAGCAATTGCTGGAAAGCAGGGAGGGTGATCAACGGGCTATGAATCATCTCGCCGTCCTGACAATTGCAGTGCCACTTCATTCGCCCCAACGGATTCCAAGGTGAGGCCGGGTCGCCAAAAAGCCAAGCGGCCGCGTCCTGCAAAGGTTTTTCCTTCGGAAACCGCCAAAGCGGCTCCAGCATAACCATGACTTCGCCCGAGAATGACTCGGGAGTTGTACCGCGAATCCAAGCCGAATACTCGTCCAAGGCCCGCCGGTCACCGGCCAACGTTCGCACAACTGTGAACTCCGCGATATACTCGGCAGCTTTTCGAAAACCGTGGGACTTCGGATCGCGGGCGGCGATCGCATCATGACAGCGCTTTGTTTGCCGCTGGAGTGTCGGGACCGCGGCCTCGGGATCCCATCGAGCCAGTAACATCGCCATTTCGCCTGCGCGTTCCAGAGGCGTCCAAAGCCTGTCAGCGGCTGTCTGCTTCCTCGTAGAAAGCTCTTCAACCCGCCGGGCCATTACTTCCACCACCGAAGGCTTTCGGTTGTCGCGGAGCGGATCACCATGCAGGGACGGGCGCTGGTCGCGCTTCGGCCACGGATGCTCGGTCGCCAAGTCCATTCGATCAACGGGAGTACTGGGCTTGCCAGGACAAGTGATATTGCGCGCCATTGCCAGCCAATCATCAACCGATGCCTTGTCGTCACTCAGGATACGATACCACCGTTCAGCTAACGGCATGTCCCCGTAAGTTCTCCAATAAGCACGGATCTCGTCGATCAGGGCCTTCCGCGCTTGCGCACCCGCAGATGACGAATCAGCGATGTCTTCCCTGGTCGAAAAGGAAGTCTTCATAATCTCCTCAATGGCTTTCAAAGCCATGGCGGCTGCACTGTCTATTTCCAGGTCGAGAACCGACCTGGAAAGGCGCCGATCATGCATAAGGCAAGCCAAGAGGGGTTCCATGGCGTCGTTGCCTTCCGCCGCCAACGCCTCAGTGAATATGGACGCTGTGTACCAATCGCCGTACTCCAGGAGGTCGATCAACTCGGAGATGCGTCTCGGCTTCTCGGGGAAATGCTTGAGGTGTTCTGCGAGATTCCGCTTCGTCATACGCCGGCGATCCGAATCGTCGGATTGCCAGCAGATCCAGGCCGGCGGGATCTTCCCCGCTTTGCGAAGCGCAAGCCGTCGTTCCTGGTCGGCAAGAAGCGCCCGCGCGACAGGTGGGACTTCGATCGTTTGGTCCGCCCGCGAACTCTCGGCCGCTACCGCCGGCGCGGCCGCGGTCAGTTTCCGTACCATGGACAACGCCATCCTGTCCTCTCCGCGGGAATGCGCGGTGGCGGCGCGATCCAAGAGCGAGCCGGTCCACTCGTTGGCAAGCATGGGGTACGGATCGGCATCGGCATGCTCGGGATCGGCGTAGGGGGTGCCGATCTTCCAGGCGTTCCAGAGCCGGGCGGCCAAGTCGCCATGTCCCATTCGCAGCAATACGCACGCCTTCATTGGTCTCAAGGTCTTGTGCGAAAACGCCTCAAGTTCGTCGGCAACGTCGTGCGGCAAAATTGCGTCGGGACCCGGAGGAGACTGGCGCGTGAACGGTGCGCCGGGGTTGTCCTTGGTGAATTTCGCGCGTTCGGCTTCGTCCTCGGCAATCAGGGCCAAGGTGTCCTTGCGCACATCGGCCGTCGGCCCGACCTTCGTGACCGGACAAACCAGTCCATTCCAAGCGATTACGAAACGCTGCCCTTGTGGCGGTCCCGGCAACACCCATCCACGTGTGGCCAACAACTCATGACTTGGCAAGTAATGCTCGCGATGGCACAGCAACTCGATCTCCCGATACTCGCAGCCCCGGGGATCCGCCAGTCCTTGATGAAAGAGCATAGTGGCCGCGGACACCAGCTTTTTGGGCGAGGCGCCGGGCGGAGGTGTCCAAACTGCTGCCTGCTGGGGAGGAGTCGGCAATTCACAGTCTTCCGGAAACGAATCCGGCAACTTCTGCTTGCCAAACGCATTTGGCAAGAGCACGCCCATTGCAATACAGACTGCGAGATAACACGTTAATCGTTTCATATCTCCACCTCCAACGCATTCATTGTAGCCTGTCGAACTGAATACTGGATAGAGGCAACGATGGAAGTTATTCTTTGGCCGATCCTGACCAGACATCCTACCGCCCGGCCTTTTCCAGCTTCACTTCGAACTTGAGTTTGCCGAGCAACTCCCGCACCTCGTGATAGGCCTCGGGCGTGTAGAATCCGGTAAAGTTCCGGCAAAACTCCACCAGGGGAGAATCCAGGAACAGGTCTTTCTTCACTTCCGCAAAGCCCGGGGCCCGGATCGTCAGTGCGGCCGTCGCGGGTGCCGGGAAGGTGGCCTCGCCGCCGGGACCGACCGTGACACGTGCGACCTCCTGACCGGCGTCAACTACGTAGACGGTCGCCGCCAAAGGTCTACCTTGGGAATCGCTGACCGTGAGGCGGACCTTGGCCACCGCGGGCTGTGGACGGTGAAATGTCTTCGGCAGGAAATACACCGGGTTGGCCACGGCCACCTCGTAAAGCTCCGTCGGCTGCCGCCAGGCCGCCAGGCAAGCGGGGTCCAGGCAAGTGGACGTCACGCGGATCGCATACCAGGCGTAGGCCGTGTCGCTCAACTCGAAGTCACCGCTCCACTGCCTCGCCCGTTTGCTGCGCAGGTCCCATGCCTGAACGATCTCGCCGTTGCGAAGCACCTGTGCGGAGACGAGCGTTTCGCCGGGCAAAGGGCTGGACCAGGCCGTGATGCGAGCGCGATGCGGCCGGCCATCGGCCGGGAACTCCGCCCCCGCCCGTTGCCCATCCACTTCGAACAGCACCAGGGGGCCGGAACTGGCCACACACTCTCCGCCGCGGATTCCTTGGGCGATCTTGGCCCAGGAGAAGTTGCCGTCGATATGCGTATAGGTGCGGAAGCGGCCCGCGTGGCCGCCGGCGATCGAGCCGTCGCTATTGGCGGTGCCGGCCACCTTGTAGCCCATGTTCAGCAGGTTCCACCACACGCGCTCGTGTTGGAAGAACACCGGTTCGCCGTCGTTGAAGATGTCCACCCCGTCGTACCCCTGGCCGGCCACGTAGTCGAAAGCGATCTCGCTGGCCCAATTAGAGACGAAGTTCCCCCGGTTGAACCAGAATCGCGCCGGGTGCGCCAGGGTCACCACCGCGCCCTGGCGATGGATTTCCTGGAGGATGCGGAAATTGGGGCCGGTGAACCAGAAGGCCTGGTCGTGGGGCCGGTCCTTCATGCCCAGGATGCAGCCGTGACCGTAGCAGTGCAGGTTGCCGCCGGCGCCGCCGTCGTCCGCAGTGAAATAGCACTTGGGACTCTCCATGTTCCAGTGGACGGCAACCTGCGGCGTGCTGGCCTCGCGGGCCATCGTCTCGAGCTTCTCCAACGGCGTCCAGCCGAGATCGGGAGTCCACCATTGTGCGATCTGGATGTAATCCAGCCCGTTGGCCTCCGCCAGCCGCGCAGCGTCAGCAAACGACTGGGGCTTATCGGAGTGCCCATGCTGCCCGTGCAGATGGCTCTCCCCGCAGTACCAACCCAGGGCCTTGACATCATAACGCCTTTTCAGCGTCACGTGTTTCCGGATCACCTCCTGGCCGGCGTCGAGTTCCATGCTCACGGCGTCATGGTCAAAGCCGTGTCGCACCAAAATGGTCTGTTTCCCCGCAGGCAACGCCAAACGGAGGTGGCCTCGCTCCCAAGCTTGAGCCACCAGCCGGCCCATTTGGAAGGCTTGCACGCGAAAAGCCACGGACTGGCCGGCGTCGTTATCGACGGCGAGATCCAAGGTTGCCCCCGGGACCGGTCCGCCCACGGCGAGCACCCCCACGATGACCAAAAACCAATGACCGACAGGACGAATCATGTTTGCACACCGGGTACTGCGAGTTTTTGCGGTGGACCGCAACGGATTCACAAGCATAACGGCCTTCCTTGGCTATTCCCCAGGCTTCTCCAGCAACCGCGCGCTTTTCGGATCGAGCCTGAGGGCATATGCCTCGCCGCTGGTGGCGAACGAGTAAACCAGCTTGCGCTTGGCGTCGTACATCCAGCCGGCACTGTAACCGTCGGGAACTGGGCCGGCGTCGAGCAGATAATACCTGTTCTGCGCACAGTCGTGAATCCGCGTGTAAGACTTGCCCGCCTTCGCATCGCCGACGCGGAGATTGTAGCCGATCAGCATCCAATCGGCGTGTTCCACGTAGGCCAGTTCACGCGTACATCCGGCGATCTTGCCGAGGTCCCGGTTCTCCGGCGCAAGCGTGGTCAACGTCTTGTCCGTGAAATCGAACGCCAAAAGGCTGCCGTTGCTCGTCTTGGCGTAGCCGCCGCCAAGGCCGCTGAAGATCAAGCGGTCTCGCTTGGAATCGTAGACCAGCCCGTGCGTGTCGCACCAGGGCACGAACAGTTTACCTTGCGGTTTCAGGTCCAGCCAGCCCTTGTGCCGATCGAAGAGCCAAAGGCCGGCGTCGTCGCCGCGGAGCTTCTGCGCCCAGGCGACCGCGCCGTGCGGAGAAGCACCCACGACAGTTCCACCCCACGTGAACCGATAGGGCAAGGGGAGCTTCTCCAGCCGCAGCCAGTCCATGCGATCGGGGTCGTAAAGGTAGCCCCGGCCGGACACCATCAGCTTGCAGTTGGGGTCGTAGGCGTAGTGCTTGTAATTGTGGACGCTGATCCAGGGCCGGCCCTGGATCGACGAATCCATCGCCAGGGTCCCGTCGGCGGGACTGTTGCCGCCGTAGGATTCGTCCGCGTCGAAGCCCTCGACGGTCCGGCCCGAGACGGGCGAATAATGCATGACGGTGCTGGCCGAGCGCACGCAATGGCCACCGCCCCAGAGCAGGATCTGATCGCGGTCACAATCCCAGACGGAAGTGCTCCAGTCGCGGCCACGACAGCCGTAACTAGGATTTCGCGGGGCGGCAGGCAACTTGACCCAACGATTCGGCGGCAGCTCGTCCAGGCCCGTATTCGGTGGCGGGACGGCAACCTCACAAAACTCCGCGCGAAAACGGCTCACGCGGTAGAGGCGCTGGTTCGGAGCGGTGCCCAGTTTGGCCCGGGCTGCGGCGTCCGCGTGGACCGCGTCGACACTCAGAAGCCAGGTTTCGGCGGGCCGCTTCCAGCGGCACCAGTACACGCCTCGCGTATCGCCGCCGGCAAGCACCAGGCGGTCGCCGGAGTCGGCGGCCAATGCCGGCGGTGAATAGCGATTGTTCCCTTCGGCACAATAGAAATAGCCAACCGGCGCAATCTCGTCCTTACCAGTCTCGCCGCCCACCGACCAGTGTCCTGCCAGTTCCCATCGCTCGGCCGGCATGTCGTAGAGCCAGAGTTGAAGCGGGGTGATCAAGGAGTAAGGAACCGCGGCATAGTCCGTGCTGTTGGACTGCAAGTAGCCTTCGTAGAGGGCGATCTTGCCGCAGCGGGGCAGATAAACGAGCGCGTGCCCCGCGCGGGGGCTGGGGCAAAGGTCCGGCTTCGTGCGCCGCCAACTCCCCTTGTCCAGGTCCAACAGCCAGGTGTCGTTCATCAGGTAGTCCTGGTGGTCGCCGCCGAAAAGAACGAAGACTTTTTGCGCCGGATCGTAGACCAGCGGCGAGTTGCGGCGCGAGCAGGGAACGGGGTACTGGGCCTCGGCCAATTCCTCGACCTTGCGCTGGCAATTACGGGCCGCCCGCAGTGCGTCGAGCGTCTTGCTGTTACTGAGCAAGCCGGTCACGTCGTCGAGGCCCACCGCCGCGTCTGCCGGGGGCAACTTCCTGACGGCCTCGCAGCGTTCAATCAGCGCGGCCCGTTCCGGCGTCGTGCCCATGCCGGCCGGATCGCGATACCATGCCAGCCGGATGCGACCGATCAGATCGATCATCGCCTCCGTGAGGGCAACGAGTTGCTTATGCTTCTTGACAACCTTGGCATCGGCCACCTCGAGGCGGCGCCAGGTGCCTTTGGGGATGTCGAAGACGACCGTCCGCGACCAGCCGAGCTGGTTGCCCTTCTTCTCGGCGCCGACGGCGACCAGCCGTTTGCCCGCCGGATCGCAGGCGAGTGTTTGCCAGGCCATGTCTGCCAGTTCCGCCGCGGGGTGATGTGACTTCCACGTCTTATCAACCGTGTTGAACTCGTACAAGACCGGCCCGGCCGACAGGCAGTAGATGGTCCGGTTCTCCGGATCGTAGGCGGTCTGGTAGTAGAATGCCGGCTGGCTATGAGGATTGTTGAAGTCACTCTTGAAAGGCTCGGCCCGGGAAAAGGCCGTCCATTGCCTGGCCTGTGGATCGAAGGCCTGCACGAAGGGAGCGTCTTTGGCCAGCCCGACGAGCAACATCTGTTTCAGGTCCGCGGCATAGACGAGCATCGCGCCGCTGCGTTGTCCCGTCTTCCCTTCGTCAACTTTGACCCACGAGTTGGCTTGCGGCGGCGAGTTCGGCAGCAAAGGATCTGAGGCCTGGGCAAAGCCCGCCGCGGTGACGAGGATCGAGAAAAGTACGAGGCGTTTCATAAGTTCTCCTTGGCGGGCAGAGGATATGGCTCTCCGATTCCACGCAACATTCTTAATCTTGCGGTGGACGCCGGCTGAACACAAGATAAGCGATTAACCACGAAACACGAAACTCGCCCGTTCTTGCCCTCCCTCTGCCGTTGGAATGCCAACCACCCGAAAAATTAAAATCACATGTCTTCTAAGCAGTTTATCAAAAATGAAGAAGAGCTATACCAGTCTTATGGTGAAAGCTACATAACCTATTGATAGTGAAAAACGACTATGAAAATCGCAAAAAACTGATTTCGGGCAAGGTCGGGCAAGAATCACCCATGAGGTTTGTATCAAAACCTTTTGTGCGGCTCGCCACTTCAAGTCCGTTGAGAATCCAGGCGATATGGCGCGCAAGCAACCCCGCGTAAGCCAGAAGTATTCCTCCGGGATCTTGTTGGTGTTGTCAATCCCTTTGGGAAGTCAGGAAGATCCGCGCAGGCGATTGCTCCAGCGGTCGTGTGGAGCGACGGCTCGACACACGGTTGCAACGGTGGTGTATATTGGAGATCCTTGAGGCGACTATGCGACAGTTATTGATTCGCCGATCCCTAGTACTTTGACTACACCGGGAAGTAATTATGAGAAGGACTTTTTCCAAGCCCGTGTCCGTCGCCGCCCTGGCGGGCCTGTGCCTGTCTTCTGTCGCCCTCGCGACAGCCGCCGCCCCACCGGCCACACGCAACCCCTCTGCGGTCGTCGCCGAGGCCCTGGCTGGGCCAATGAAGAACGTACGGCAAATCGTCTTCGCCGTTCGGCTTCCCTACGACGACCCGCACTGGTACGCCAACATCGGCTACTACTGCGACGATGAGCATCATAAGGCCTACGCGGGCAACGGAAAACCCGACGCGGGCAAGCTCTGCCTGTTGGACGTCCGTACCGCCAAGATCACAGTCCTTCTGGATGCCCGGGGCGGCTCGGTGCGGGACCCGCAGGTCCATTACGATGGCAAGAAGATTCTGTTCGCGTACCGCCAGAGCGGCACGGATTATTACCACCTCTACGAAATCAACGTCGACGGCTCCGGCCTGCGGCAAATCACGTCGGGCGAGTTCGACGACTACGAGCCGACCTACCTTCCCGACGGCGGGATCATCTTCGTCTCCACGCGCTGCCGCTGCTGGGTAAACTGCTGGATGACCCAGGTGGGCGTGCTCCATCGCTGCGAGGGCGACGGCGGCAATATTCGGCGGATCTCCTACAGCGGCGAACACGACAATACGCCCTGGATGTTGCCGGACGGCCGCATCCTTTACATGCGTTGGGAATATGTCGATCGCAGCCAGGTGGAGTTCCACCACCTCTGGACCATGAACCCGGATGGAACCGGGCAAACGATCTTCTACGGCAACATGCACCCGGGCACTGTGATGCTCGACGCCAAGCCGATTCCCGGCACACAGCAGATCATCGCCAGCTTCTCGCCCGGCCACGGCGTAACGGACCACAAGGGCATTGCCACGATCGTGTCTCCGGCCGCAGGTCCCGACGATCTCAGGTCGGCCCGTGCGCTTCACAAGCCCCCGTTCATCGAGGACCCTTATGCGCTGTCGGAGGACTGCTTTTTGGCGGCCCGCGGCAAGCAAATCACGGTCTTCGATGGCTCCGGCAACGCGGCCCCTCTTTTCACCTGGACGGGCGAAGGCGACATACGCGAGCCGCGGCCGGTGGTGCCCCGCCCGCGCGAGCCTGTGATCGCTCCGCGGGGCGATTGGAACAAACCCGCGGGCCAGTTCGTGCTGGCCGACGTGTACCAGGGCCGCAACATGCAAGGCGTGCGCCGCGGCGACATCAAGAAGCTGCTGGTCCTCGAACTCTTGCCCAAGCAAGTCAATTTCAGCGGCGGCCCGGACCTGGTGTCCTGGCTGGGCACGTTCACCCTGGAACGCGTGCTGGGCACCGTACCAGTAGAAGAGGACGGATCGGCGCGGTTTGAAGCCCCGGCGGGCCGGCCGGTGTTCTTCGTCGCGCTGGACGAGAAGGACCTGTCGGTCAAACGCATGCACAGCTTCACGAGCGTGATGCCCGGCGAGACGTTAGCTTGTGTGGGCTGCCATGAGCCGAGAACCCGCACGCCGGATTCGCAGCGACACGCCGATCTGGCGGCCTTGCATCGTCCGCCAAGTCGCATCGAGCCCTTCGGGGGCTTCCCCGACGTGTTGGACTTTCCCCGTGACATCCAGCCCATTCTCGACAAACATTGCGTCGAGTGCCATCGCCCCCAACGGCGCGACGGCCGCGTGTCCCTGGCTGGCGATCTCGGTCCCACCTGGTCCCAAAGTTTTTTCAGCCTCTTCGCCTACCGGCAAGTGGCCGACGGGCGAAACGGGCTGGGCAATTCCCCGCCGCGAAGCATCGGCAGTTCCGCTAGCCCGTTGCTGAAGAAACTCGACGTCAGCCATTACGGCGTGACGGTCACGCCGCGCGAGTGGCGTACGGTATGGCTGTGGATTGAAAGCGGGGCGCCGTACGCCGGCAGTTATGCCGGCTTGCGCAACCAGCGCGATCAAGAGAAGTCCCAGGCGGCGATCGCTGCGGTGTTCAAGGACGGAGCGGATGTGCTTCGTACACGCTGTGGCCAATGCCACGCTCTGGGAGAGAAGGCCGACGAGCAGGGCCGCCCGCTGCCGTCGCATTCGTACGGCCACCATCGCGGTAGCGTTGGGCGACCGACCGGGGCCTTTGAACGCATAGTCTTTGAGAACGATCCGATCGCCCGATACAGCGCGAACATCCTCTTGAATTTCAGCCGGCCGGCACTCTCGTCGCTCTTGCTCGGTCCGCTCTCGAAAAAGGCCGGCGGATATGCAAGCTGCGGCGAGATCTTCAAGGGCACCGGCGATTCCGATTACCAGCGCTTGCTCGGCCTGATCGAGAAGGCCAAGTCGGCCCTTGACGAGGAACCGCGCTACGCCACGCCCACGTTCAAGCCCAACCGCCAATACATCCGCGAGATGAAGAAGTACGGCATCCTGCCGCCGCAGTTCGACCTGGCAAAAGACCCGATCGACGTGTTCGAACTGGATCAAGCCTATTGGAGGGCGGCCTGGTACAGTCCGGACGGTCACTGACGGACGAATGAACGAATAGGTCCGCCGCGCTTGCGGCCGCCCGCCGGGACGGTTATGATGAACCCGTGTTCGTGGCTGTCGGAAACCTCCAGCGGGATAGGGCTACCAAGATTCGAACGGTGGGCTTGGCAGGCCGGGCTGCGGTGGTTTCCGCAAAGAAACTTCGTCAAAGTGTCCACCGCAAGGCAGTCGATCCCATGAGCAATGATGTTAACCCGTATCAAAGTCCGAACTTCGTCCCTCCGCAAGTCCATGCTGCTTGGAGCGCCGCCGCCCGCAGGCGCGTGGTGCCGTTCGCGTCGGCACATGGTTTGGCGGTTTTCGCGATGATCATGATCGGCATCGTCTGCCTGGCGAGCCTGGCGCTGCTGATTTCATGTTTTCTGCAGATCGAATTGATTGACAAGGCGCGCCACGGCCATCGCATCACGCAGCAAGAGGCGTTTGCGAACGATGCCCGCCACGCGCTCTTTGTCTTCGTTCGCGCGTTGGCGTATATCGTCAGCGGCATTGTCTTCCTCATTTGGTTCTACAAGGTATATCGCAATCTCCCTTCGCTGGGCGCGGCCCAGACCGAGCACTCTCCCGGTTGGGCGGTCGGGTGGTGGTTCATCCCTATCGCCGGCCTGATCGTGCCCTGTCAGATTGCGAAGGAGATCTGGAAAGGCAGCCATCCGGATAATCTGGCCGTGCGTTCCAAAGCCGCACTCGTCGGATCGCCGCTCGTTACTGCCTGGTGGACGTTCTGGCTGATCATGATCGTGATCGGGACCTACTCGGCGTTTTCGAGGCCCAACATGAAATCTCTCGATCAGATCGTCGCCGCGAATTGGGCAGGCATCTTCGCCATGGCGGCCACGCTGCCCGCCGGCGTGCTGGCTGTGCTTTTCGTCGCCAAGGTCGATTCCAACCAGACGCGACGGTACGAACGTTGTTTGCGGCAAGAGGCTGGCGATGAACAAGCCGATTTCGATGACGCTCCCGTGCGTACGGGGCCGTCGGTTGGTAACGATGGAGCGTCGTTTGCCCCGCCCGCATCGCGCCCCCCGATGGCAACTGGCGGTGGTGAAAACATCGATGATTGGTTAGGGAAGCTATAGCGAGCCGGGGGACCAAACGGGTCAAAACCGTTTACGAAATCGTTCTGATCCCTTTTCTACGTCAACGGAAGGCAAGACTGACAAAAAGGGAGGTTATCCAATGACATTGGTGAATTGCGATGAGTGCGGGCACAAAGATTCAGATCGTGCTTCGAATTGCCCAAACTGTGGAGCGCGCTTTGATCGCACAGACAAACGCTGGGAACTGATTCAAGCACTAGGCTTTGTTATTGGGTTTGTCGGTATCAGTATGGTGCTGTTCAATCTACTTTACTCCGTTACTCCTTCCGGGGTGAATTCTTCGGTTTTTAACGTTATTGGGATCATCGGCTGGACAATCATGGCTGCTAGTCTTGTTTTAGGTCTGATTGGCGGAATCGGCGCTTGGTGCCATCACGGATAGAATCGCTGGAAGTTAAGACCGGATGAACGTGGAGGTTTCGGCGGCAGCCTTGGCGCCCATTGGCACCCTCAACTGATTCAGAATGAGGAAAATAGTCTTGGACTTATCGAAACTGCCCATCTGGTCAGCATGCATTATAGCCCCGGCCGTTTTGCTGCTGAAAGAAGGAACTGCATGACTGCACTCGGAACCATGACGCTGGCCCAACTCCAGAAACTCATCGCCGAAAACAAGGGCGAGTGGGAGAACGTCGAGTTCAAGAAGACCACCGGCGAATTGCACGGTGGGATGGAGACCCTTTGTGGATTCCTCAACGGTTCGGGCGGAAGAGTTCTCTTCGGCGTCAATTCCGTGGGAAAAGTCCTGGGGCAAGACGTGTCCGACGCCACTTTTCAGGAGGTGGCAAACGCGATTCGCAAGTTGGAGCCGCCTGCCTGGATCGAGCAGATTCGCGTTCCCGTGGCAGGCACGGCAGAAGTCCTGATGCTGCAAACAACACAACAGGCCGACGGACCCTACCTTTTCGACGGCAGACCGTACCAGCGGATCGGGAACACGACTTCTCGGATGCCGCAGGCGGAGTACGAGCGGCGACTACTAGCCCGTGCGAAGAACCAGCAGCGCTGGGAATATCAGCTAGCCGAGAAATACACGCTTGCCGACCTCGACATGGCGGAAGTCGAGCGGACGTTGCGTGCCGCCGTGCATCAGGGCCGATTGGAGAGTGCGCCGTCCGATCCCGTGGAGGGCCTGGACCGGCTGCAACTGCGCGTAGAAGGCCAACTCTTGCGTGCGGCGGTGGTGTTGTTCGGCCGCAAGCAAATGCCGCACTACCCGCAGTGCGCGTTGCGTTTGGCGCGTTTCAAGGGCACCGACAAGACCGAGTTTCTCGATAACCGGCAGTTGCACGGCCACGCGTTCCAAATTCTGGACGAAGCCATGCACTTCATTCTGAGAAATATCCCCATTGCCGGGCGCATTGAATCCGGGAAGTTGGAGCGGCAAGACACGCCGCTGTATCCGCCACTGGCCCTGCGAGAAGCCCTCGTCAACGCCCTCTGCCATCGGGACTACGCGATTCCGGGCGGGGCGGTGAACGTCGCCATCTACGACGATTGCCTTGAGGTCATTAGTACCGGTTTGTTGCCGGCGGGCATCACGGTCGCGGACCTGAAACGCAAGCACATATCGGTCCCGCGCAATCCGCTAGTTGCCGGGGCCTTCTATCGGCGCGGACTGATCGAGCAGTGGGGCCGCGGCACGCAGAAGATCGTGGATTGGTGCGTGGCTACAGGTCAACCGGAACCGGAATTCGAGGAGCAAGCCGGTGCGGTCGTGGTGCGATTCCGGCCCAGCGGCTATCACCCCCCGCTTCGGGTAAGCCATGACTTAGGCGACAGACAGCGGCGGATTCTGCTGATTCTCTGCGACGGGAACGAACGCCGTTTTCAGGAGATTTACGCGCAAATCGACAATCCGCCCTCGGATCGCACGGTGCGGCAGGACTTGAATCTACTTCGGCAGTGGGGGTTGGTGGAGAGTTCGGGCCATGGTGCCGGCGCACGGTGGCGGCTTAGCGCATCCGAAGATGATAGGAATAAGGAAGAATAAGGAAGAATAAGGAAGGAATAAGGAAGTCGTCGTTTCCTTATTCTATTGGCAATGCTTTGGTCGGTGCCCCCCAAAGGATTGCGAGTGCAACCCGGAAGATCGGCCGGAGCCCGGGGACCGTTCATACCGACACCTTGGTAGCCAGAGAATTGTTGGACGAGCGATAGGAGCGAAAAATGGCAGACCCTCAAGCTGTTATCGACGAAGCTAGGCCCATGCTGGAAGAGTTCCTCATCGACATCGGCCTCCATCGCGCAGGCACGCAAATGAATCTGGCTGAACTACTTGAGCCACTTAGCCGTTGGGTTGATGCCCAGGTACTCGCCGAAGACGACCGATACTTTTTAGCGTCACGGCTGGCTGCGTTCATCTGCGAATATCTAATTGAGGTGTGCTCCGGCCAGCGCGTGATTGAAGGTGGCTGTATCTTGATGCATGTTCGCATTCAGGAAGGCATAGTGCGGGAATTTGATCCCTATGCGATTGCGGTGGGGATGGCCACAAACCGGAACGGTCTGAAGGAATTCCTCGACATATTAGCTTCCTAGTCAGTAATTGCCCAACACACCACGACCGCAGGGCGAGTCGCCGCTTGATGGCACAGGCCGTAGAAGAATAGAACCATAGAACCTCAATCAATCCAGCCGGCTACAGAGAAGACAATGAGAACTTTGCTTACAGCGTTCATCGGCCTGATCTTGTGCAGTCCTGCGGCAGCGGAAAACAGCGAGCCGCTGCCCACGTTTGCGGAAACGTGCTTCCAGGCGCGCCCCGCGGGCAGCTTTCTTCTCGTGCCCGAGGCGCAACGCATGCTGGAAGCCACGGGACCGGGAAGCAACCTTTCTCCGGGCGATCGTGGCAGCGTACGGCTGAATGGGCTGTTTCGCGTCCGCGATTGGACGCCCGAAAGCACCCTGCGGGTGGCCCTGGACAATCCCGGCAGCCAACTGCGAATCCACGCCTGGGGCGAGGGGCATGGCGCTTCGCTCTTCCTGACCGCGGCCGGCGCGGCTTACCGCATCACGCAGCAGCCCAGCGAAGCCATGACCAAGCAGGACCCCCGCCTGACCCTTGACCGGCTCGTGACTACCGATGATCGTCGCGGTTTTCGCCTGCCCCACGGCGCATATCAGGTCCGTTGCCAGGATGGGGCCGTCGTGGTGACTAAGGGCAACGTGCGCCTGCTGACCGCTCCCCTGGAAGGCACGGTCAAGAGCCTTTACATCGAGGCGCCCGACTACGCGGTGTTGCAGGACCTGGCCCTCTTCCGCAGCGGACCAGTGCCCGAAGAAATCGCGCCCGTGCATCGGGTTGTGCTCGACGGCATGCAGCCTGCCCGGCTTGCTTGGAAGGCGACCCTGCCCAAGGGCGCGCGTTTGCAGAAACTGGGCGACGGCTGCGTGGAACTCGCGGCGGAGAACTCCGCGGAGACTGCCTTTGCCACACTATCCTTGGGCAGGCCGGGCCTATTCGAGGTCGTCGCTCAAATCGACGACGCCACCCCCGGAACCGGCATTGCCTTCCTCAATTCCAAGGGTGAGCCGTTGGACGGCCTCGAGTTCGGCCGCGAAGGCGGCAAGAGACTTGCCTTCGGCTTTGGCAGCCCGCAACAGCCACCGTCGCTAGATAATTTCGATTTCCGCAATCGCCCCGCGCCGCTGGCCGGGCCGCGGCAATGGCTGCGGCTGGTCATGACCGCCGGATCGATCAAATGCTGGGTCAGCGGCGACGGTGTCCATTGGGGCCGGGCGCTGGAGGGACACGACCGCTACGGTCCCTGGCAATCGATCGGGCTTTATGCCAGGACAGCCAACGATCGCAGCAATCCGGACAATGCGGCCCGACATATCCGCTTGCGCAGCCTGCTGGTCCGCGAGCTTAGCGGGCTCACCGGGGCTGTCGCGGCGGATCTGCTCGCCAAGGCGGCGACCGTGGGCGTGGCCATGAAGTCCGACCAGGGCGAATCGCCCCAGGCCTGGACAGAGCGCATTACGCGATTGGCGCCCGCGGGCGTTTCGCCCATGGCCTGGCGCTTCGCCTGCACGCTTCAGGCCTTAGCCGCTTTGGTGCAGCCCGACGCGGCCCAGGCCTTGCTGCATCGCGCCGTGCGCGAGTATCTGAACGATCTTCGTTCGACGCGGGCCAAGATCGATCTCTTGCAAGATGCGGCCCTCGTCTGGCCAACTCGCCTGGACCGCTGTCAAGCGCAGTTGGAGCATTGGGAACGGCTGGGCCGCGAAGTGCTTAATGCCGGCGGCCGCGCCGAGTTCGGGCTTTACCAGCAGGCCTTCATGGAAACTTCGCTCAGCGATCCGCCCGAACGCAGCGGTCCCATCTCCTGGGAGCTTGCTCGTGACGCCACGATCCTGTTCTTTGCCGAACGCCGCGAAGCAGATCTGACCCGCATCACGATTCTCGTCCTCTTCTGGCGGGGAAACGACCGGCAAGTGGCCGGTTGGCCCGCGGGCCCGCAACTCGACCTGTTGCTGAAATGGTTGAATGTGTACCCCGTGAGCGGGAAACCGCAGGGGCGGGCTGCGGCGATCAATTCTATCCGCGCGGTCACTCCGCCGCTGAGCCGGGCTGGCAACAACATCCTCTCGGAACTGCAATCCACGTTGGAAGGAAGGCAATATGCCGACGCGGCCCGGATCCTGGTCGCCTGTGCGCCGCCACGCGATGAGGGCCTCGTTCCCGTAGCGAACGACGATCAGCTTTTCGTCTCGTTTCCAACCGTGGTGCGGCTGCTGATGCGCGAACATCGCGGCCTCTCCGAGGCCATGCTCGGCCAGGTTGGGCCGGCCGACCAGTTCAAGATCGAGCAGACCTTGGCCCAGGGCGATGTGGCCGCCGTGGAGGCCTTGTCGCTGCAATACTGCGGCGCGCCGGCCGCCGCACAGCCTTGTCAATGGCTGGGCGATCGGGCCATGGCTGCCGCGGACCTTGCCCAGGCCATCGCCTGGTATGACGAAGGTCTCCGTTGGGCTGCACCTGCCCAGCAGCCGGAGCTTGCTGCCCGCAAACGCCTTGTTTTGGCCATGTTGGGTTCAGCTTGGGGACAGCCGGCCGCCCAACCCATCGCGTTTAGCGGTATGAAGGCGCCGCAGCAGCAGTTCGAAGGTTGGGTCCGCGATCAGCTCGCCCGGCGGCGGACCGCGGCGGAAGCGGCCGCTTCCGCCGATTTCCTGCCTCTGGTTGCCGCTGTGCAACCCGGGCAATTTCAGGCGGCGATCTTCGACCCACTCAACGCTTCCGCCGGGCGAGGTATCCTAGGCGCTGAGCTGCCGTACGAATTGGGAGTCGTCGATTGGGCCTGGCGGCACGCGACGATGCTGGGCGAAGACTCGGCGCTCGTCGTCGAGCGCGCACGGATCGTGGCCTTCGACCTGGCGGGCGGAAGAGTCCGCTGGGAATCTCCCCTTCGCAACGGTTCGTCGCCCACCCCTTCGTGGCCGCTGGTCCGTGGGCAGAGAATTTACGTCCGCGCCGCCGTGGCCGGTGATCGGGCTGGCGTGGCATGCCTCGACGGCAAAACGGGCCGTAACCTCTGGCTCCGCGATTGTGGCGGTACGGCGGCCTGCGATCCGCTCTGGTATCGCGGACGGCTCCTGGTCCTCACGATCGGGCCGCCCGGCGAACAGGTCATCGCGCCGCTGTGCCTCGTCGAACTCAATCCCGAGACCGGCGAGGTGATTTCCAGGCGGCAAATTCTGGAATTGACCGATCGCGAGAAAATACCCAGCGAATGCCAGGCCTCCTGGGCCGGCAATCGGCTCGTGGCGCTGGTAGCAGGATGCGTGCTCTCGATCGACCTGCAAGGGCGGATCGCCTGGCTCCGTCAAGCGACGACTTTGCCTGCGGCACTCGACCCCGCCTTCGCTCAGCAGCGTTGCCAGCCGGCAATCGAATCCGGCGGGTGGTTCTTCGTTCAACAGCCCGGAAGTTGCGCGATCGATTGCCTTGCCGTGGAGACAGGACGGCTCCGCTGGCGGCGAGGGATCATCGGCTTGCAGAGCATTGCCGACCTGCCGGGCAACCGCCTCATGGCGAGAACCGCGCGGGGGCTGGTCGCCTTGAGCAAGACGACGGGCGAGGTCCTTTGGCAGTGCGAGTCGTCCGGCATGTTGTCCGCCTTTGTCCACACGACCTCCGGCCTGATCCTTGGCGCCGCGCCGGCGACCATCGGCGGCAAGCCGCAACTCGTGTTCTTCGGAATCGATCTTGCCACGGGACAAGTGCGGGCCCGCGGCGCCGTGCCGCTGGAGAAGAATCAGCCCATCCTTTTCGGACCGGTCACGCAGCGCAGCGCAGGGCCGGGCGACAAAGCATATGAGGCCGTGCTCGTCAGCCCCACGGCGGCCACGCTGGGAGTCGAAGAGATTCGTACACTAGCTCAGCGACTGCGTCAGGAGCCTGGCCATATTGTCGCGACCTCCGACGCTGACCACCGCATCGAGGGCAATCTCGCGTCGGGTTGGCGTGGCAGCGGCGCGACGATCGCCCACGATGGCCCGGCCCAGGCTGGCCTACGGTCGTTGCCGCTGGATGGTTTGGCCACGGACCCGGCCCCGCAGTCCGACGCCCTGTTGGAATTCCACAACGGCGACCGCCTGCGCGGGACCATCCGCGGCTACGTGGCGGCTTCGAGCCAGCCCGGGCAGAGCGCGGGCGCCCAAATGTTGGTGCAGCTTGCCGGGGAATCTCCATCCACGGAGAAGCCGATCGCCGTCGAAACCGATTGGCTGCGGCGGATCGTGTTCGACGCGGCCGGGCAGTCGCGGCACTGCCCGCCGCGGTCGCTCGTCTGTCGCGATGGGCGCGTGATGGCATTCCGCACGCTGCGCTTCAGCGGCGACGGCGTAATCCTGCTCACCGATCGCGGCCTCGTGCGGCTCGCCTACCGCGATTTGACGGAAGTCATGATGCAACCGGTCGACGCCTGGGAGGCCTATCAGCGTCAGCTTGCGAAGATCGATGCCAACTGCGATGCGGGCATCGTCCGCCTGGTGGCGGGACAAAGCATGGTTCTGACCGTGTCCGCCGCCGGGGTCCCGGCAAACGAGGCGGCCGGATCGACGTGCTATGTGCAACCGGCCTGGAGCCGCACGCCGGTGCCTGTCGCCTGGTCTGCCGTGTGTACGGTATGGAGGGCGCCGGCGACGGTCGTTCCGCTCTCGCTGTTCGCGCCCCAGCAGATCACGCAGCGCGGGGCCTTGGGCAGCAGTTGGAAGTGGCAAGCGGACCGCAATGTGGCGGGCGGCGAGCTGCGCAGCGGTGGTGTCCGCTGTCTCTGGGGGTTTGGCGTCCATGCGCCCAACGAAATGGTCTTCCGCCTGCCCGATTCCGCACGGACCTTTCATAGCGGCCTAGGCATCGATGCCGCCGCGGGCGATTCGGGGTGTGTCGTGGCGAAAGTCTACCTCAACGCAGCGTCCGGCACACCGGTGTATCAAAGCAAGCCGCTGCTGGGCGGCCAGCCCGCCGTTTCCACCGGCGAAATCAATCTCGTCAGCGGCAACGCAGCAGCCCGGCAACTAGTATTGGTCGTCGAGGACGGCGGCGATGCGCGCGGCCCGAATGCCGATCCGCTGGACATCGGTGATCATGTCGACTGGCTCGAGCCGACCCTCTTGCTCGACCCCGACAAGCTGCGTGCGGCCGTAAAGAAGTATCGGCCAGCCGCAAAATAGTACGGTTGTTGGAGTCCCGCCTTGAGGCGGCGTATGGATTATAGACAACCGGAGCTGCCATAGTCAAATAATCTTCAACAGCAGGCGATACATTTTGCCGTACATCGAGCCTATAATTGTGGCGTCGAATACTCTTGAGATAGGAACAAGCCCACGCGACAGGTTCCAATGCCATGGAAACACCGCGACCGGTACGAGCCCCTCCGGAGAATCTCGGGGGAAAGAGCTCGATGGAAGCAGAACTCGTCGATTTTTTCCAGTTCTCGCTGGAAATGCTCTGCATTGCCAGCGGCGACGGCTATTTCAAGCGTGTGAATCCCGCTTTCGAGAGAATCCTCGGTCATAGCGCGCACGAGGTGCTTTCCCGTCCGTTCGCCGACTTTATCCACCCCGAGGACCAAGAGAAGACGAAGCAGGAATTGCGCAAGCTGGTCGAGGGTGAACCGACCATCCAGTTTGAGAATCGCTACCGTTGCCGAGACGGAACCTACCGTTGGCTGTCGTGGACGGCCATGCCGCAAGACGGCGGCGAACGTATCTATGCGGTCGCCACGGACGTGAGCTGGCGAAAACAGGCCGAAACCGTGTTGCGCGAGAGCGAGCAGCGCTATCGGCAACTTCTGGAGGCAGTCACCAGCTACACCTATTCGGTGGAACTCAGGGAGGGCGTGCCGCGTTCAACCGCCCACAGTATTGGGTGCCTGGCTGTCACGGGCTACACCCCCGAAAACTATGCATCCGATCCTTACCTCTGGATCACCATGGTCCATCCCGATGACCGTGAATTGGTGCGGCGACACGCGGCAAGCACCTTGGCGGAAAGCCAGAACAGTCCGATCGAGCACAGGATTCTCCATCGAGACGGGAGTGTTCGCTGGGTGCGCCACAAGATCGTCGCACACCACGATGCCCAGGGGCGCTTGGTGCGCTACGACGGTCTCATCGAGGACATCACGGAACGCAAGGTGAGTGAAGAGCGCTTCCGGCTCCTCGTCGAGTCTGCTCCCGACGCCATCCTGGTGGTGGACGGCAGCGGGCGGATCGTTCTCGTAAATGTCCAGGCGGAAACGCTGTTCGGCTACTCCCGCGAGGAACTGCTGGGGCAGACGGTGGAGCTTCTCGTGCCACATGATCAAGGCGGTCAGCATGCGGGGAACCGCGCGGCGTATACCGCAAGGCCCTACCCTCGCATGATGGGCACACACTCCGGGCTGCGCGGTCTGCGCAAGGACGGTAGCGAATTTCCCGTCGACATCGCCTTGAGCTCCATGGAGACGGAACAGGGCATGCTGGTCTATGCGACGGTTCGCGACTTGACGGAACTCAAGCGGGCGGAAGAGATGGTGCGCGAGAATCTGGCGCACCTCTTAGCCGCGCAGAAGATCCAGGAGCACCTTCTGCCCAAACTTCCGCCCGTGTTGCCGGGGTGCGACATTGCCGGGGCCTTGTATCCGGCCGAGTTCGCGGCCGGCGACCACTTCGACTTCCTTCCCATGCCCGATGGCTGCCTGGGAATCGTCGTTGCCGACGTCGCCGGACACGGGATCGGCCCTGCCATCTTGATGGCTTCCACGCACGCGCACATGCACTCGCTGGCGGCGACTTACAGCGACGTCGAAGAAATCCTCCACCGTGCGAACCTTATCCTTGGCGGCGAGACGGACCCGGAGCGGTTTGTCACAATGCTTTTTGTCCGGCTTGATCCTCGCGCACAGACGCTCACGTACGCCAGTGCAGGCCATCCGACCGCATATGTCCTCAATGGCCTCGGGGACGTGAAAGCCATGCTCTCCAGCACGTCCTTTCCCCTGGGCGTCGAGCTCGATGCCCGCTTTCCAGCCGGGAATCCGACCACGCTTCAGCCGGGCGACATTGCCGTGCTGTTTACCGATGGGCTGATCGAGGCGAGTTCGGCAAATGGGAAGCCCTTTGGCCGGGATCGCGTGATTCAGGTCGTTGCCCGCCACCGCGGGGAAACTGCCATTGCGATCATCGCTGCCCTCTACGAAACGGTGACCGACTTTTCCGGTGGCAAGAAACTCGATGACGACATTACGATCGTCGTGATCAAGGTGGAAGCCCGTGGCGACTGACGAACGGCCGCTTGGCAAGTCGTCATTTGTTTTGTAGGATTTCTCTATCCATTCGTCAATTGAACTACGTCATCCCCCCATGTTGCGTTCCAACGTACTGGCGGCCAAAGCCCGCCTGGCAAAAGGTCACGAGGATTTCAAGGCCCGGCACCTGGCCGGTTGCCCCGGGATCGAACTTTGCGCGCTGAACAGCAACCTGCGGGACGCCGTGGTCCTGGAACTGATCGATGACGCCCTGCGGGACCTGGGCGATGGGGGGGCCAAGGGCCTGATCAACGACATCGCCGTCGTGGCCCACGGCGGCTACGGCCGCCGCGATGTGGCGCCCTACAGCGACGTCGATCTGATGATCCTGCACCGCCCGGCCGCCGCCACGCGCCTCTTCCCGCTGGCCGAGCGCCTGCTCCGCGACATTTTCGACGTGGGGCTGGTCCTGGGGCATAGCGTCCGCACCGTGCGCGAGGCCTGCCGGCTGGCCTCGCGCGATGCCATGATCTGCACCTCGTTGGTCGATTCCCGCTTGCTGGCCGGCAACCCGCTGATCTTCGAGAGCTTCATGCACCATTTTCGCCAGCGGGTCCGCTGGCGCTGTGGCCGGCTGCTGGCGGGCATCAAGAAGTCGCGCGACGACGAGCGCCACCGCTACGGCGAGACGGTCTTCCTCTTGGAGCCGAACATCAAGCGTTCGCAGGGCACGCTCCGCGATCTGCAGTTGTTGCGCTGGATCGGCTTCACGCGCTATGGCGTGGCCGACTTCGCCGACCTGCGCGATTGCGGCGCCTTGAGCCAGGAGGATTACGACGCCATCCAGCCGGCCTACGCCTTCCTCCTCTGGTTGCGCAACGACTTGCACTTCCACTCGGCCCAGGCCAGCGACGTGCTCACACGCTCGGAGCAGCTCCGCCTGGCCGAGCACGGCGGCTTCACGGCGGCCGACGGGCTGTTGCCGGTCGAACATTTTATGCGTGACTACTTCCGCCACACCAGCCGCGTCAGCCATGTGGCCACGAAGTTCCTGGCCAAGGCCACCACCAACGTCTGGATCGACAAGACCTTGACGGTCCTCTTCGGCCACCATATCGAGTCGGACTTCCTGGTCGGGCCGGTAGGCATGATGACCACGCGCAAGGGCCTGGCGCGGTTACAGGGCAACCTGGCGGCGATCATGCAAATGGTCGATCTGGCCAACATACATGACGTGCCTATTGCCGCCTTCACCTGGGAAACGATCCGCCGCGAGGCGCCGCACCTGCCGCCGCACTTGCCGCCAGAGGCCAGCCGACACTTCCTCTCGCTCCTGGCCCACCCCGGCCGCTTGGGCGACTTGCTCCGCGACCTCCACGAAGTGGCGATTCTGGAACGCTTCCTGCCCGAGTTCGCCCGCGCCCGCGGCCTGTTGCAGTTCAACCAGTATCACAAGTACACGGTCGACGAGCATTGTATCCGCGCGGTGGAGTTCGCCGAGCAACTGCTGGACGATCCGGGACCGGTGGGCCGCGTCTATCGGGGGCTGAAGGACAAGCATCTCCTGCACCTGGCCTTGCTCATCCACGATCTGGGCAAGGGCCTGCTGGAGGACCACCGCGAGGTCGGGCTGAAGATTGCCGAGCAGACCGGCTGGCGGCTGGGACTCCAGCCGCACGAGACGGAGACCATCAAGTTCCTCGTCCACAAGCACCTGCGCATGAATCACTTGGCCCTCCGCCGCGATACCAGCGACGAGGACTTGGTAGTCCGCTTCGCCGTGCAGGTCGGCTCGCCGGAGTTGCTGCAGATGCTCTACGTGCTCACGGCCGCCGACTTAGGCGCGGTGGGGCCCGACGTCTGGGACGGCTGGAAATCACAGGTGCTGACCGACCTTTACCACCGGGCCATGCAGCAACTGGCCGGCGACAGCCCGGCGACCACGACCGACCACCTCTTCGAACGCAAGCGGGAAGAGATCCGCACCTGCCTCAGTGGTGATGCGGACGAGGCCTGGTACGGCCGGCACGTCGATGCCCTAACCGCCGGTTACCTCAGCGCCACGTCGGCCGAACAGGCCGCGGCGGACCTGCGCTTGCTGCACGACCTGGCGCCCGGCGCCGTCCGGGCCACGGCCAGCTACGAGCCTGACGCGGCCACGCTGCAGGTCACCGTGGGTACCTCCGAGGCGGTCGCCCCCGGCATCTTCCATAAGCTCACCGGTGCCCTGACCAGCCAGGGCCTGGAGATCCGCTCGGCCCAAATCCACACGCTGGCCGAGGGGCTGGTCCTGGACCGCTTCTGGGTCCACGATCCCGATTATGCCGGGGCGTCGCCGCCCGATCGCATTCGCACGCTCAACCAGGCGGTCGAGAAATCGCTGCATGCCGAAAGCGGCCAGGCTCCCGCGTTCCGCCGTACCTGGAAGTCTAGCGAGCAGCGCACGATCTTCGGTCCGAAGCCGCAAATCCGCGTCAACACGGATAACAGCACCTCGGACCGTTACACGATCATCGACGTCTTCGCCTACGACCGCACCGGCTTGCTCTACGCCGTGACGCGGGCCCTGTTCGAACTGGGCTGTTCCGTCTGGCGGGCGAAGATCAGCACCTACCTCGACCAGGTCCTCGACGTCTTCTACGTGACCGACCAGGAGAACCGCAAGATCGTGGACCAGAAGCGGCTGGATGCGATCCGGCAACGGTTGCTGGAGGTGATCGGCGAGGATCCCGCGCCGCAGGGCGCGCCGACATCGTAGCGCGGAGCAATATCGTAGGGTGGGCCGAGTAACACGAGTCCCACCATCAACCCGAAATCCGAAAAAGGAAGCACGAAATTCGAAACAAATACAAATGATGAAAAATCAAATGACCAAAACCGTTTTGAGCTTTTGCCATTTTGCATTTGAATTTGTTTCGGATTTCGACATTCGAATTTCGTATTTCCTTCCTTAGTGGTGGGACTCGCGTTGCTCGGCCCACCCTACGGCACAAAAGCCTACACGCAGCCCTACAGCCGCGGGTCAACCGGTTCGCTTTCCAACGCCAGCACGCCGAAAACGCACTCGTGGACGCGGCGCAACGGCTCACGATTTCCCGATCCGCTGGGGCCGATGAGGACGACGAGGGAGACTTTGGGGATGCAGATGCTCATAGCGGCCACTCAGTATGATATCGCTTCGTGAGAGCTCGGTTGGGTCTGATTGCTTGTTGCAAGGTGCGCTGGAACAGCGACGTTACCATTCTTGTGTCGTGCAAGTGCTGCGCCGTCGAACTTGCCTGGCCCTGGCGACGGAAGAAAACCATTGGGTTGCGCTCGTGGTGCCCTTGTTGTGACGTAGCGTTCTTCAGTATTTCGAGAACCTCGACGAAATCGAAGGTCTTGGCGGGAGCATCGACAAACTCGTCCGTTTGATCTTTGAGATATCGAAGACGGGCTGATCCGTCGCTGCCGATTTCAAGCGTCCAAGGTCGCCACATCAAGAGGCCAATCATCTTGACGGGCGACTGGTTCTCTTTCAGGAATTGCATTCCCTCTTGATCATTTGCGCCAAACCAGTAACTGTCTTGCCAGGGATGCGAGACAAGCACATGTCCCCAGAGTCGGAACTCATCATCGTTTGAATGCACGTACTCCCCCTTAGTCCAGACCGGGGTCGTAAGGGCACGCTGTGCTTCAAAGAGCGCGGACAACGCATCATCAGACAGGCAGACTTGCGATCCAAACGTCATTTCTTGCAAGACGAAAGAAGTCAGAAACCGTGACAGTGAATCACAGACGAGCCTTTCGCCTCGAAACAGCTCCCCCTCCTCGTCGAACTGATCGCCGCAACACCAAACGGGAGGATCTTCGCCATGCCCAAGTGTCCGACAATCCCATACCGCTTGATTTTCTTCGAGAAAAATGACCTTTCCATCGGGTGCTACTTCTAGTCGGCTGAGTGCAAGAAGGTTGTCTTGCGTCGCGAAGACGGGAACGACGTTTACAAATTGTTCCGGGTTCTGCCAAGTGGGCCAACGTCCAGCGAACTCGTACAATCGGTAGAGCGGCGTCGGGAGAGCGTGTGCTGCCAGAGATTCGGATGGTTCCCCGAAGGATGCTTGCCGTGGCCCAAGCCAGAACTCGATGAACTCGCACAGGGCATCCATGCGGGCACTAGCGTTGATGGCCTCTTCTATTCTCGGATGAAACGTGCCCATCTGCTGGCCCTTTCGATTGTCGGAATGAGTCTTCTGTTTTACTGAAGTATGTCAAGAATGTGCGACCACTAATTGATGAGCTTCCGCTCGGGTTGGCAGCTCGCATTTGTCGGCGAGTTTCCGGACGACGTTCTCGGGACTGCTCTCTCACGACGCTGCCGGCTTCTATCTGGCACTGCCCCCAACGAAAAGCTGTCTCGCAATACACCGTTCAGGGTATTCGCAAACCTTCGGTTTGTTCCTAGGATTCTCCTGGCCGAATCTACTTTCAAAACACAGAAAATGACAACTCTATGCGACACTTTCTCTACTGCGATACGGTAGGCCCCATAGGTTCCGTCGGTCTCCTCTTGCTGCGGCTGGCAATGGGCGCGGCATTCCTGCTCCACGGCTGGCCGAAAATCCAACACCCGGTGGACTGGATGGGAGCCGGCGCGCCGGTTCCGGCGGTCTTCCAGGCCCTGGCCGCGATTGCCGAATTCGGTGGAGGCATGGCGCTGATTGCCGGGTTGCTCACGCGTTTGGCCTCGCTGGGAATTGCCACGAACATGATCGTGGCCCTGGCCATGGTCCACCTGCCGCACGGCGACCCGTTCGTGGCCGATCCGGGCAAGCCGGGCGAACCGTCCTATGAATTGGCCGCCCTGTACCTTGCTTGTGCCCTCTTGTTCCTGCTCTTGGGACCAGGACGTTTCTCGCTGGACGCCATTTTCTTCAGAAAACCGCCGGAGAGCGCCGTGGGAACCAGGTAAGAGTTACGTCCTCAGACGATCTCCCAGCCTTTGCGGCGAGGCTCGTTGATCAGGGCGTCGGCCGCGGGCGTGCCAGGTATTTTGAGGTTCGCCGCGTCCCAGGCGATCGGCTTGCCCAGGCGCAAGGCGAGAACTCCCAGCAATACCAACTCGGTGAGTTTGGCGCCGTACTGGAAATTGGCACTGGCCGCTGGGCCGCCCTTGCAGGCCTCGATCCAGTCGCGGTGATGGCCCTTTGATCGGGCCAACGTCTTCGGCGGCTTCTTGTAGGCGGCCGTCTTCTCGTAGGGCAGCAGTCGCTGCTGGCCGGCCCAGCCTTCGGTGAGCAGCTTGCCCTTGTCGCCGATGAAGAGCACGCCATGGTCGGGCAATCGCCGCCCCGCGCCCATCTCCTTCGGCCAGGGCGGTTGCAGCCCGCCATCGTACCAGGTGATCTTCACCGGGGGCTTGTCGCCGCGGGGGCCGAACTCGTAGTAGATGATTTCGCCGTGCGGCGCGATCTCGCCGTTCATTTCGCCCGCCGGCAGGGCCTGCACGCTCAAGGGGACGTCGAGATCCAGTGCCCAGAGCGAGTTGTCCAGGTCGTGGCAGCCGAAGTCGCCCATCGTGCCCGTGCCGAAGTCCCAGAAATCGCGCCACTTGACCGGGGCATAGGCCGAGTGGAATGGCCGCGGCTGACGCGGACCCAGCCACAAGTCCCAGTTCAGCCCGGCGGGCATGGCCACCGTATCCGTGGGCCGGCCCGTGAGCGACGGGTTGAACCGCCCGGCGCCGACCCAGACCTGGACCTCGCGAACGGGGCCGATCGCGCCGTCCCAGATCCACTCGCAGGTCTGGCGGATCGTCTCGCGGGAGTGCCCGAAATTGCCCAACTGTGTGGCTAGGCCCGTCTCCTTGGCCACCTCGGCTACCTTGCGGGCCTCCCAGAGGTTGTGTGTGAGCGGCTTCTCACAGTAGACGTGCTTGCCCGCGCGCATGGCGAGCACCGACACGTAAGCGTGCAGATGGTCCGGCGTGGCACAGAGGACGGCGTCGACGGCCTTTTCCTTTTCCAGCATCAGGCGGAAGTCTTCGTAGGCGGCGCAGCGGAAGTTGGGGGTCTTCTGGCCGTAATGCCTCTCGATCTCGCCCTTGACCGGCAGGCGTCCGACATAGCCCTTGTAGTAGAATGCGTCGACATTCCAGCTTTCCGCGGGATCGGCGATGGCAACCACTTGCACGTCCGGCTCCTGAAACAGGGCACGCGTATTTTCCCGTCCTTGGCCGCCCGCGCCCACCAGGGCCACGTTGACCTTCTCGCTGGGCGGGACGAAGCGTGGTCCGCCAAGCACGTGGCGGGGAACGACAATGGCCGCCGCCGTGGCGGCAACCGAACCGAGGAACCGACGGCGCGTAGTTTTCATAATGGATTTCCCATGAACTTGGTTTGCTACTATAATGGGCAGTACGGAGGGTGATTGTCAATAGCCCCAAACCATGACGACCATGAAAGCCACAATTTTTTCGGCAGTTGCCGCCAGCCTGCTGTTTTTCTGTGCCCAGGCCAACGCCCAGCATCTCTGGTGGGACCTGCAGGGGCAAGGCGACGCCACTTGCCTATATGGGGAGATCACGGTCCTGGCGACCGCTCCCAACATCTACTACTGCGGGGCAAACTGGCACCCCGGCGAGCCGGCGGGCGGCTACTGCGGCATCCAGCACAACGGCGGGCAAGAACATCGCACGATCTTCTCCATTTGGGATACGGCCCCCAAGCTGCACCCCACGGTCACGGAGGCCGACGCCGCGACGATCTTCAGTCGCTTCGGCGGCGAGGGCGAGGGCGCGCATACGCACATGCTCTGGGACTGGAAGGTGGGCGACACCTTCCAGTTCTTCGTGCAGAAGACTCCCGGCGTGAAGGCCGGTAGCACGGATGCCCGCTACTACGTTTTCGATCGGCAGCAGGAGAAGTGGCGGCACAGCGCGACGATCGGCAGCCCCGACGGCGGCAAGAAGAGCGTGGCGACCCTGGGCGGCGGCTTGAACTCGTTCCTGGAAAACTTTTCGGGCCGGGACCATGCCGTGCCCAAGCTGGCCCTGTATCGGCTCTGGCTGGGGCCAAGCGTGAAGGGCCTGAAATGCCTGACCAAGGCGGGCGGCGACGGTACGTGGGGCCAATTGCACGGCGCGTATTTCCTGGCCGAGGGCGACGTGGCGGCCCTGCGCAGTGTCTTTGCCCGCTTGCAGGATCGCTATGGCCGGCCCCTCATGGCGGAGAAGGGCAAGGCCCTTGCACCGCTCGCCGACATTGCCCCGGACAAGGCGGTGATCGAGGCCTTACAGCACTTGCCCCGCGCCAAGGCAACGAAGTGAGTGTGTTCGCGTTGCTCAATGCGCTCCAATGCAGTAGAGGCATCCGGGCGTGCGGTAATACATCCGCGCCGCTTCGAAGATCGGCGTCGACACGTTCTGCGCCTGAGTCTTGCTGTCGTCGGACTCCTTGATGACGTTGCGTGCGACCTCGACGTAGCGCCTGCCCGGCTTGATGACGATCGTTGTCCCTTGGTTATCCATCAGGTAAATCAGATTGCCCGCCAGCGTCGGGCTGGCCGAGGCGCCGGCCCAATTCCAGTACTCGGTGCGCGGCGTCATGGCCAGCAGCTTACGGTAGACCGGCGCGCCGCTGGCGGCATCGTGAACGGTCAGCCCGCCACCCTGGGTCAACTGGTAGATCAGGCCGTCAACCCACAGTGGCGAAGCGGTGTAGGAGCGATCGAAGGGGTGTTTCTTGTCCTCGGGAAGTTCGGTGCTGGCCCAGTCGAAACTGAACGTGTGGACTGCGGCAGGCCACTTGCCCTGTGTGCCCGCGGGAAGCCGGAACGCCTTGAATCCCAGCTTTTCGCTGTTGCGCGGGTAGCCGACCCAGGCGTAAACGAAAGGCCCCTGGACGATCGGCGTCGCCACGGCATCGCCCAGGACCCGCTCGCCCCAGATCGGCTTGCCGTCGCTGATGCGCGTGAAAAAGCCCGACTGGAAGCACGCCACCTGCTCGTTGCCCACGCTTAGGCGAAACAAGGAACCGTACGTATTGCCGGCTTCGTTCGGGTTGGCCCAGAGCAGCCTGCCCGTGGCCGCGTCGTAGGCCCGCATTTCGGCGGCCCAGACCACGAAGTGGTTCTCGCAGAGTAGCGGGCTGGCGAAGTTGCCGTGCTCGCTCCCGCCGCCTCCACCGCGGTTGATCCACTGGCGATTGCCGTCCTTGTCGTAGCAGGCCGCGACCCCCGTAGTGAAGAAGGCGTAAACCCGCTGGCCGTCGCTGCTGGGCGTCGGACCGCTGAAGCCGAAGACCTCCTGGGCCCAATAGCGATCGAAACGCGCCTTGTCGACCGTGTGCTGGAGCTTCTTGATCTCCTTGTCGAGTTCCCGCTTCCGCAGCAGCGCGGGGGGCGTCGGACCGCCGGGGCCGGCGATTGCCGCCGACCGCATGGCATTCAGCGTCTTGACCGCGTCGGCATTGGCCTTGGCCAATTGCGGCAGAAGCGGATCGAGCTTCGCGGCGTAGGCCGGATTGGCCTGGCGCTGGCCGGCCGGCACTGCCTCAGATTCCGGATTGGAGCGGATCCAGAGGATGCGGCCCGTCTGCTTGTCCAGGCATACCAGGTCCGAAACCTCACTGGTGAGGAAGATCCGATCGCCGACAATGATCGGCGAGGAGACGCTGGTGTTGGGCAGGGGCGTCATCCAGACGATCCCCTTCGCGGCGTAGCCGGCACCGACGCGCTTGCGCTGCCAGAACGTGGGCGGAGTGGCGCCGGGGAATCGCCCGCTGCCGTCGCCGCGCCAACCGATCGGTCGTTGTGGAGACGGGAAGAAACTGGGTGAACCCAACGGCCCGCCACTGGGGGCCTGGCCGGAGGCGATGGTGATCCAGGTCGATGCCGCAAGAAACACCAAGAGCAGCGCGGCGTGTCGCATTCAAAGTTCTTTCTTCTTCCGGTGGTAGGAACAGATAAAAGGAGAAGGGGGCACGGTCACTTGCCACCTCTTTTGGTTCGGCTCAATCGCAAGGTAAAGGCCGCTTCGCCAAAGCTGTCGTATTCCTTGGCAAACACTTCGTATTCTTTGCCCAGCAGCGTAAGCAGGAACTTCCCTGTGGGCTTGCGATGAAGACTGGCCCGATTGACAATTTCCTTGACGACGGCCTTTTGCAGTTTCTCGGGAATAGCCACGGCGCCAACCCCCGTGCTTCCAAGATACTGATAGGCCACCAGCTCTTGGTTCTCCCTTTCCAATTCGAGGCAATCCGCCCCTGCTGTGACGGTCTCCTCCAAAATTCGGGTCAGTTCCCGCGACGCTTCTTTATTGGATTCATGGTTGTCTTTGGTCATTTGATCGTTCCTCGCATTTCAAAGGTTACGAGTTGCGCGAATTCGTCTTTGCCGGGCGGGGTGGTCGGCATAGCAGCCTCATGGATGGCGTTCTAGCAGTACCACGTCAACGACAAGCATCACAGCGTTGTATAACCGCGTTGTGGTCATGGGGGCAACCCAATTCTACCTCGATGCGACGCGCCATGCCACAGGCCGCTGCTTGGCAAGAGGCGGTCGAGAATGCTCAATGCTACCTCCCCTCATTGGAGGATGTTCCCCAGCGGGTTTGTATCTACAATTCCTGGCATTTATAATTACTGCCCAACAGCGGGCAATCGCCGATCAAAACCAGGAGTCCCTTCATGCCGGGAAAGCGTGTGCAACTGTCGCTTCTGTTCGCGTTGTTTTCATCAATGGTCTTGATCGCCGGCTGCGGTGGCATGGCCAGTGACACGGACAAATCGAGTCCGCCAGCCACGGCGACCGCACAGTCCGCTGACTCGGCAAGCGGACCGGTCGCGGCACCCAATGCCCCTCAAGCCGCGGCGACACCGGCGCCGCAAGCAGTACCCGCCGAACCGACCGATACCCGCCAATTGGTCCAGGTGCTCGATCTGAGCAAGCTGCCTGCGCCGCAGGGGGCAACGGTCGGCGAGCAGTCGCCAACACACCTGCGTGTCGGCGTACCGTTGTCGGTGCCCGCGGCGGTCGATTTCTACCGCGGCAAGCTCGCCGCCCTCGGCTGGCAGTCGGTGGGTCCAAAGACATCCGAAAGCGTCACCGAGTCGTTTGCCCAGGTGAGCCTGGGCAAGGACGGCTACCTGCTGACGCTGATGGCCATGCCGGGCGAGCCCAAGAAAACCACGGTCTCGATCGAACACGTCGGAAATCTCGACACGCGGACACTTCCGCGGGTTGGCGGTGCGGAGGACCAGTACAGCAGCCAGTTGGTTTCGCTGTATTTCACAACCGTAAAGGTGGACGAGGCGGCGGCCAAGTTGCGGCAACTTCTGACGGCTGACGGCTGGCAGGAATACGACCGGGCCTTCAGCCAGAAGGCGAACCGGCCGGATGCGGCCGACTTGCTCTTCCGCAAGAAGGCATATAGCCTTCGTGTGTCGATCAACAAGCCGGCGGCCCAGCCGAACAAGAGTGCCGTTCAATACTTCGTGAAGACCTTAACCCGCGACTTGCCCGCGCCGGCCGATGCCAAGCATGTCGAGATCGTGGAATCGCGCTGGATCCTGATGTGCGAGGTTCCGCGCGACCTGAAGGCGACGGCCGACTACTACCGAGTGGCGATGCGGGAGATCGGCTTTTCCGCCCTGCCGCGGGAAACGCCCTTGAACAAATCGTTGACGCTCTCGTTTGAGTCGAGCGATCATGACCTGGTCCTGGTCAGCCTCATGGCCACGGATGATCATGGCACCAAGGTGAAGCTGGAAGGCTATTCGGCCGCATTCCGCGAGGCCATGAAAAAGGCCGCTGCCGACGCCGCCGCGAAGCGTGAAGCCCGCGAAAAGGCGGAAGCCGAAGCGAAAGCGGAAAGGGCCAAGGCCTGGAAAGAATCCTCCAAGAAGCAGGACGAGATGTTGGATGCGGTTCTGAAGAAAGCCTTGCAAGATGCGAAGCAACCGTAGCGGTCAACTCGCGGTCGTGACCAACCTGAAAATGCTCAAGCTCGACGGCCTGGAACTCCTCAAGCGCATCAAGCACGACCACCTCACCGATGCCGACATCATTATCATGAACGGCCCAGGGCACGTACCACGCGTCCCGCGACTTCCCCTTCTAATTGGCTTCCCGTCCGAATCTTATGAGCACATCGTCCGCCGCACAGATGACCGAGTCACGTTTCTCCGCCTGTTGCTGGTTGCCGCTGAAGCCTCCCAACGCCCAGAGCCAGGCCGCGGCGGCAGTGGAAGGGATGCTGGAAACGAAGGATGCCAATACGGCGTCATGGGCCTTCGAAACACGGTTTGCGGCCGTCGATGAAACTCGATCGACCGACTTGCTCGCGGTAGTAGCCGCTGCCATCACGCCCGACGCCGGGCTGGCCGCCACGGAAGCGACCGTCGTGCTCATCGCCGCCGCCATCGTTCCCGCCGATTCGACCGTGCCGGCCGAAGTCGGCAGGATCGGACTGGGAAAGTTGCCGAGGCTCGTCAGGGGCTTCGAACGCATGGAGGTCACGTCGGCCGTGCTCAGCCTGTTGTCGCCGTTG
>Ga0181520_10000697_pt1 | contig 72385 bp, 63 predicted proteins | sample PEATcosm2014_Bin_29_FD_132451 | JGI IMG/M metagenome (GOLD analysis project Ga0181520, IMG submission 132451) | Peatland microbial communities from MTU Mesocosm Facility, Houghton, MI, USA - PEATcosm2014_Bin02_30_metaG | ecosystem: Environmental > Terrestrial > Soil > Wetlands > Peat | place... | reverse complement strand
GTAGGCGAGTCGTAGAGCAGCAGCTCCGGCTGGCGGATGAAGGCGCGGGCGATGGCAACGCGGCGGCGCATTCCGCCGGAAAGGCTGGCGGGAAAGAGGTCAAAGGTCTCCTCCAGCTCGACAAAGCGCAGAGCGTCGCGGACGCGGCGGTCGATCTCATCGTCGGCAACCCGCTCCTGGATTAATTGGTAGGCGACGTTGTCGCGAACAGTGAGCGAATCGAAGAGCGCGCCTTCCTGAAAGACCATGCCGACGCGGGTGCGCAGAGGGAAGAGCTGCTCCTCCGGCATCTGGGAAATCTCATCTCCGAAGAGCCGAATGCTGCCCTCGTCGGGGCGCAGCAGGCCGTTGACGAGTTTGAGCAGGACACTCTTGCCCACTCCGGCCGGACCCAGCAGGACGCGCGTCTCACCGGGCGCGACGGAAAAGCTCACGTTGTCCAGCACAGGCGCGCCATCGAAGGCGATGGAGACGTTGCGGAAGGCGACGACTGGAGCCGCGACCTGCTCGATTTGTGCGGAACCGGATTCGTTCATAGCGGAGGGAAGAGGGTGAGCAGCACTTGTGTGAGAAGGAAATCCGCGAAGATGATGAAGACCGAGGCGGTCACGACGGCCTGAATCGTGGCGCGGCCTACACCCTCTGTGCCCCCGCTGGTTCTCAGGCCAAAAAAGCAGCCGATTGAACTGAGGATGTAGCCAAAGAAGAGCGGCTTTACCAGTCCCTGGATAATGTCAGGGGAGTGGAGCGCCTCCCATGACGAAGAGAAATACTGGGTGCCGTCCTGATGATTCATGAAGATGGTGACAATGCCGCCGCCGAGGATGCCGAATGCGTCAGCGACAATGGTGAGAAAGAAGAGCATGGCAATGGAGGAGAAGATGCGCGGAGTAACCAGCTTGCGCATGGGATCGACTCCGAGGGCGCGCATGGCGTCGATCTGCTCGGTGACCACCATGGAGCCGAGTTCGCTGGCCATTGAGGATGAATTGCGGCCGGCGACCATCACTCCAGTGAGCACGGGACCGAGTTCGCGGATCATCGTCAGGCCGACAAAGCGCCCAGTCATTGCTGTGGCTCCGAAGGCGGAGAGCGTTGCCGCCGATTGCAGCGCCAACACACCGCCGGTGAAAAAGCCAGAAAGCAGCACGATAGATAAGGAGCCGACGCCGACAATGTCGGCCTGGGCGAGAAACTCGGGCAAATAGATGGGCGGGCGGAAGAGGTTCATGAAGGCCCGGTGCGCAAAGATGGCGTAGTCCTGCACGGTAAGGACAATACTTTTGGCGGATTTGTCGATCGTATCTATCGCCATTGCGCTTCCGGTCTGCGAGATGCACTCACTTCGACAGGATAGCGCATTCGACAACCAATCACCTTGCTTTTGCTACTCCACAAACAACGAGCTGTAGAAGATGACATTAACTTGACTATTGTCATTATTATGACAGTATGCCATAGTTGTGGATGAGGTCATTATGGAATCTGTTGTCACGGAGCCACTATCTGGTAGTGGCAAGGTCAATCAAAATGGCAGGATCGTCATTCCAGCCGCCATTCGCCAGGAGATGGGACTCAAGGCGGGAGATACGGTTTTGATGGAGCTCGAAGAGGGCGTACTGCGCATTGAGACGCATCGGGCGCGAATTCGTAGAATTCAGAGGGAGATCGCCCAATACTGCAAGCCCACCGGGCGACTAGCTTCCGATGAACTGATTGCCGAACGCCGCGAAGAGGCGCGCCGTGAGGAAGAGGAGATGGAGCGGGAACGGGCGGAGCGCGAGCGCTGGGCAAAGGTGGATCAAGTTGCCTGAAGCGGTTGTGTTCGACTCCTCCGCGGTTCTGGCCCTCTTCTTTGGCGAGCGGGGCTGCGAGATCACAGCGCCTCTGGTTGAAGGCGCTCTGCTGAGTACGGTTAACCTCACCGAGATTCACAGCCGCATGATTGATCGCGGCGGGCAGCCGGACCAAGCCTGGGGCTGGATCCAGGGTCTGAAATGCCAGATTTGCTTCTACAGCGATGAACACGCCCGCGTCGCTGCGGAACTGGTCACCATCACTCGGCCTTTCGGCTTGTCACTGGGCGACAGGGCTTGCTTGGCTCTCGCTATCGAGCGCAAGGCCACGGTCTACACGACGGACAAAGCATGGAAGAATCTTGATCTGGGCATTGGAATTGAAGTGATCCGGTGAGGCTGCGGCCTATAATGGGCCAGATGTTGGTTCATAGGAAGAATGCGTCGGGAAGGGGTTGTGGCGATGCGTAGCCGCTTACCATCCCGCCGCGATATGGTTCTCAAAGAACTTCAGCGATCTTTCCAGTCCTTCACGGAGCTTGATCTGCGGCTCCCAACTGAGCAGCTCGCGGGCCTTGGCAATGTCGGGGCGGCGGCGCGAGGGGTCGTCCTCGGGCAGGTCTTCAAAGCGCAGTTCGCTCTTTGAGCCGGTCACCTCCAGCACCGCCTGTGCGCACTCCAGAATGGTGAACTCACCGGGGTTGCCGAGGTTGACCGGCAGATGTTCGTCGGAGCGAGAGAGGCGCAGAATGCCTTCGATCAGGTCGTCCACATAACAAAAACTTCTCGTCTGATTGCCGTCGCCGTAGATGGTCAGCGGCTCGCCGCGCAGTGCTTGCATTATAAAGTTGGAGATGACGCGGCCATCGCTGGGGCGAAGGCGCGGGCCGTAGGTGTTGAAGATGCGAGCCAGGTGCGTGTTGACGCCGCGCGAGCGATGATAAGCCATGACCATCGCCTCGCCAAAGCGCTTGGCCTCGTCATAAACCGAGCGCGGGCCGACCGGATTCACGTTTCCCCAATAGCTCTCTCGCTGCGGGTGCTCCAGCGGATCGCCATAACACTCCGAAGTAGAGGCGTGCAGATGGCCCGCGCCATAACGTGCCGCAATCTCCAGAGTGTTTTCGACACCGGCAGAGCCGACGCGCAGCGTTTCAATGGCGAGACGAAGATACTCCGGCGGGCTGGCCGGCGAGGCCAGATTGAAGACATAATCCACCGGACCCACATCGAATGGTTGGCAGATGTCGCGCTCCTCAAAGCGGAAGCGCGAGTCGGCGGCCAGGTGCGCGATGTTTTCCCGGTCGCCGGTGCAGAGATTGTCAACGCCAATGACGGTGTGGCCCTCGCTCAACAAGCGATCTGTTAGGTGTGAGCCAAGAAAGCCGGCAGCGCCGGTGACAAGAACTTGCATGATCAAAGTCTAAATCTCCGGCGCTCTCAGTGAACAAGGTAGAGCTATTGAGGAACGCTTGCGCTCAGGCAATAGATCTTCCAGTTGGTGCCCTCAGAGGCGTCGCGTGGCTTGGGCGCCAATATCCCATACTCGCCCTTGCCGAGGCTGGGGCTCAACGTGATCTGATAGACGCCGGGAGCGATCTTTTCCGACGAAAAAACGACGGAGTTCTTGTCCAATTCATCCGTGCTCTTGTTGGCCAAGCTGGAGGTGATGCGGAACTGGCGTTCGCTAGTCTTCACTTCAAAGCGGAGCAGCCGGTAGTCGGAGATGGCGCGGCCTTCCGGCACGTTAACAGCCAGCACGACAGGGAGGGTTGCGCTCGTCCGAGTCCTGGCTCCGGCAACGTGGCCCGTCGTGTTTCCGAACTTATCGTCTCCAATGGCCAGCAGCGGCGATTTTGTTGTCACAATCTCCGGCAGGATTGGCGTCCAAGCGCCGCTCTTGTCCTTGTAATAGACTCCGGGCAAATCGATGCCGGGAGGAAGCGCCGGCGTGGCGGCAACCGGCGCAGGCGGCGGAGGCAGTGGAGCGGGGGCAACTGGTGTAGGTGGAGGCGGAGGAGGCGCGGGAACAACCGGCGCTGGCGGTGGGGCCGGAGCCGCTGCCGGAGCGGCGGGCGCCGATGCCACCTTGGTCACAATCGCCGCGACCACCTTGTCGCTGGCGCCGGCGCTCTTCAGCGCAATCATCCCATCGGGAGATGAGTCATAGTTTCCCGGCTGCGCGTTGATGGTGGTGATAATCAGATCATCCGACATACCGGCCTTGACCAGTTTGATGATGGCGTCATTATTCAGCGCCTGCTGGGCAAAGAGCAGCGGGCAGATTGTCAGAAGTACAACCGCGAGAATGGTATTGCGCACGAGTCTCTCCTTGTGATTCAAAACGGCCAATGCCGCCAAAGAATAACAAGTGAATCATCACTCAACGCCCCGCTTTTCGCAAGGAGATTATCGATTATCCCCAAAAAGTGGCGGGGCGCGAAGATGAGTATTCGTATTACCGTCCGACGACCAGAACCGTGAAGCTGCCCGGAATCATAGGCGGACGGGGGCGGGGATTCTCAGCGGTGGCCGCGGGCGTGGGACCGAACTCGGCGGCGCTCAGGTAGATGCGATCCGCGACGGAGTCGTAAGCCATGGTGCGCGCGCTGCGCTCAGTGGGCAGAGTCTCGATGGTGGGATAGCCGGGAGCAGAGGCGTCGATCACCGAAAGAACTCCTTCGCCGCAAGAGGCAAAGGCCAGCTTGTGTCTGGCATCCCATCCGGCGGCATCAGGGCCATTGCCGATCGCCGCCGTGGCAAGTACTTTGCCGGTGCCTGAGTCGATCACGCCCATCTTTTTGCCGCTACAGACCGGAAAAAGCCGTGCGCCCTTTACATCGAAGGCTAGCCCGCTGGGGCCTTCGCAGCCGGTGGTTGGCCACTCGGCGGTGAGTTTGAGCGAGTGCGCATCCAGGCGGACGATCTCGCTCTTGTCCTCGATGTTGTCAAAGACCAGCCCCTTGCCGTCGACGGCGGGAAACTCCGGCTTGCCGGGGAGGGGAATCGTTGCGACGACCTTACGCGTTGTTGCATCGATAACCGTCACGTCCTTGCTGCGGCCATTGAAGGCCCAGACGGTCTGCGTGGCCGGTTCAAAGACGAGGCCGTCGGGGTTGGTTCCGGCGGGAATGGTGGCGATGGTAGCCAGCGTGGCTCGGTCAAAGACGACCACCGCGTTGCCTCCGCCGTCGGAGATGTAGCCAAGTTTGCCGGCGGTGTCAAAAGCCACGCCGTGTGTGCCGTGGAGGCCTGCGATGGAACCAACCAGCTTACCTGTTTGTGTATCGACAACATCGACGTGGTTGCCGCGTGTGAGATAGAGGCGATGCGCCGGAGGATCGGCGAGCAGATAATCCCATCCACCCTCTCCGCCCAACTTCCAGCGGTCAATGATTTTGTAAGGCTGCTGGGCGGCGATGGGATGAACAGCGGCCAACAAGCCGCAGAGCAGAGCCGTAGAGGCGAAGTACCGGGCAAAAGAGCGAAGGGAGTGCTGCATTTTCATGGAAAGGCTCCTCGAATAACAGGGAAAGAATATCATCTCGTGATTGCAACTGAGTGAATTGCCGTTCACGAAAATGGATGGAGGAGTGCGGCGAGTCCGCGCGGAATCACTACGCGGAAACAACTTAGGCGATGTTCTTCTCGCGGGTCAGCAGCTTCTCGAAGCTCTCGACCGTCACCGGCCGGCTGAAGAGATAGCCCTGATAGGTATGACAGCCGAGATTCGCCAGATACTCCCTCTGCTCTTCGCTTTCGACGCCCTCGGCCATCACCGGCAGTCCCATTGCGCGGCTCAACGAGACGATTGCTTGCGCAATCGCTCCGCCGCAGGCATCCACCAGAATGTCCCGCACGAAGGCGCGGTCAATCTTTAACCTGTCCAGGGGCAGTCGGCGCAGGTAATTCAGCGAGGAATAGCCGGTGCCGAAGTCGTCAAGAGAAAACTTGATGCCGCTCTGCCGGAGCTTGGTCATCTTGACGGTGGTCTCCTCGATATTCTCCACCAGCATGCTTTCGGTCAGTTCCAATTCGAGACGGGTTGGATCGGCTCCGGTGAGTTCCAGCGTCTCCAGAACCCTCTCCGCAAAATCCGGTTGCCGCAACTGCCGTATGCTGACATTGACCGCGATGGAGAGATCGGCGGTCTCCTCCTTCTCCGCCCAGGCAGCCAGTTGACGGCACGCGGTCATCAGAACCCAATCTCCCAGCGGCAAAATCAGACCGGTCTCCTCAGCCAGGGAAATAAAGGTATCCGGGAAAAGCAGGCCGTGTTGGGGATGCATCCAGCGCACCAGCGCCTCGGCGCCGATCACCCGCTCGCGATCCACTTGCGGCTGATAGTAGAGCAGAAGCTGATCTTGGCGGATGGCCTTGCGTAGATCCTCTTCGAGCGCGGCGCGGAGATTGATGGCGGTCTGCAAGTCGGGAGCAAAGAAGCGCGCCGTATCGCCTCCCGCGGACTTGGACTGATACATGGCGATATCGGCCTGTTGCAGAACCTCCTCGGTGGTTACCGGCTGAACCCCAAAAATTGTGATTCCGATGCTCGATGAAAGCAGGCACTCGTGGCCATCGAGCAGAAAGGGCTGCCTAATCACGCCAAGAATTTTTTCGGCGATCATCTCCGCCTGCGCCGCGGCATCCTCGGGCTGCTCGCTCAGGTCTTCCAGAATCGCCACAAATTCATCGCCGCCCAAGCGCGCGACGGTATCGGTTTCGCGGGTCGATGCGGTCAGTCGCCGCGCCGTCTCCTTCAGAAGAAGGTCGCCGATCTTATGGCCCAGAGTATCGTTGATCGGCTTGAACTTATCCAAATCCACAAAGAGCAGCGCGCGCAACCGTCCGCTGCGGACGCTCACCGCCAGCGTCTTGCGCAGCCGGTCCAGCAGCATCCGGCGGTTGGGCAACTCGGTCAGCGGATCAAAGAAGGCCAGGTTCTGAATCGTCTTCTGCGCCTCCACCAACTGCCTCAGTCCCAGCTCGCGCCGCGCCGCCGCGGCCATGCGAAGCCGGAAGTACCCCAATATCCCGCAGAGCGGTATCAGCGCGCAGATCACGAAGAACCACCACCGCCGGTACCACGGAGAAAGAATAGTGAATGCAAACTCCGCGCGGCGGGCGCGCCAGACTCCATCGCCGTCCTGCGCTTCAACTACCAGCTTGTAATCCCCGGGCGCCAGCTTGGCAAATTGCAGTTGACGCTGCGTCGTTTCCGTCCAGTTGGAGCTGGCTCCCTCCATGCGATAACGGAAGACCACCGCATTCTCGCGGGTTGCGTTCAGCGCGGCGTAGTGTGCCAAAAGCGAATTGTTGTGGATGTCGAAGGATGGATGGCTCTGGCTGGTAACATCCGCGCCTCCCATCAGCAACTGCGTAAACACGACATCAATAGGCGCCTGCAAACTTTGGCGCTGGCTCTGCTTGAAGCGCGAGAGGCCGCCAGTGGTGCCGATCCAGACCGTGCCGTCAGGCTCTGCGGCAAAGGCGTTCTGGGAGCAATTGTCCCAGACCAAGCCGTCACTCATCCCGTAGTGGCTCCAGCGCGCGCCGTCCAATACGTCCACGCCATGATCGGTCCCTGCCCATATGCGTCCCCGCGCGTCAGACCCGATGAAGTACACGATTCCATCCGAGCCTCGTCTCTGGACATTTCGTTCAATGGCCAAACCCGTGGGGGTGAGATGAACACTGTCGATTTCGCTCATGAAGCGATAGGCGACCCATATCGCTCCATCCTTGCCAACGCCCAGCGAGAGAATCTGCTGGTCTTTTAACCCGTCGGCCTTCGTCCAATGCTTCCACTGATTGCCGGAATACGAGTAGAACCCGCCAATTCCCCCCGCCCAGATCGTGCCGTCGTTGCCCTCGACAATCGTTCGGATGCGCAGTTTGGGCACATCGGGAAAAGATGTGAAGCTTTTGTACGGAGGAAGGGCCATAAAGACCCCTTCATCCGTCCCTGCCCATAGCCGTTGCAGATGATCGAAGTGCAGATCATAGACCGATCGAGGCAGACCCTTTGTGATATCGTGCCACTGCAACCTGCCGGTGCGTGGGTCCAATCGCCCAATGCCATGCTGCGTGACGCCCACCCATATCGCCCCATCGGGGCCTTCCCGCAGGGTATAGACGTTCACATTCTTCAACGCTGGAACCCTCTTCCACTCGATGCCGGCGCTCTCACGCTTGCCGCGCAGAAGACCGCCCTCGACGCCAACCCAAATCGTCTCGTCGGCCCGCGTCAGAATGGTTTGCACATTATCGCTAATCAACCCGCTGGATACAGTGTAGTTCTCCCACTCGCGGTAACCGCGCCATTGGATTGCTCCCCTGCCTGGGGTGAAGAACCAAAGATTGTGCTGGCGGTCCTCGAATGCTCTATAGGGTGATCCGCGCAGGCCTGACGTATAGTCAATCTTGCGCCAGCCTTGCTCGTCACCCATCAGCATTCCATCCGGCACCTGAAGGAAAACCTGACCTGTCGAATCCGTGGAGGGAATGCCGATCGGGTTAGGGTCGAGTTTCGTCAAAATCGGCCTGCGCGCCATGCTCTCGGCGGCAGGCATGACATAAATCCCCCGATTCCGCACACGCAGCCAGAGAGTCCCGGTGCGATCCTTCAAGATGAGGATTATGGCATAGTCAGAGAATCCGCTTTCGGCTCCATAGACGCGCGTCTTCCCGTCTTCTATGCGGCAGAGCGAAACTCCGCATCCGTACCAGATCACGTTTCCATCAATCAGAAGACCGCCGGACTCAGGAGCGCCATTCTCCGTGATCATGGCAGAGCCAAGTGGAAGCGGAATTGGCCGCACCGCAAACTCATCCGTGTCCGGCTTCATGGAAAGCTCCATCAGGCCGCGTTCCGTATTGATGTAAGTGTGCCCCTTCCCGTCCGATTGGATTCCCTGCGTCTCGCCGACGCTCTTGAATGGGCCGGGAACTTTTTCAAAGTGATTTCCGCGCAGATGGAGAAGACCGAAGGCGCCTCCGGCCAGCAGCGATCCATCAGGAGCATCTCCAAATGCGGCGCCGGGGTTGGATGGCACACCCTGCTCCGGCCCAAAGGCTTCAAATCGCTCCCCGTCGTAACGGAAGAAACCATTAATCGTGGCAACCCACAGAAACCCCGCACGGTCCTGGTAAACGTCGCGGACCGTCAGGTTGGTCAGCCCATCGGCCACACCGAAATACCGGAAGCTGTACTCCTGCGCGGGCAGTATTCCGCACACCAGCAGCACCGGGGCTAGAACCCACGCTTTGAATCGGCTTGCCACAATAGCAGAATCGGCTGTTTTGAACATTTCTTCAACTGTGATAACGCTGGGGGATTGAAATAAAACGCTAATCCATTCCTTTCTCGGGGGTTAAAGACAGCCCCGATACGATACCCTCATAAGTGCAAGCCCAAAATTGTTCAGGAACCCTATCTTGCGCATTGTACTCTCAAATATCGGAACCTACGGTGATACCAATCCCTTAATTGCGCTGGCTCTTGAACTCAAGCGCCGCGGCCACACTCCGGTGATGGCCCTGCCAGCCGTCTATGAGCCTAAGGTTCGTCCCCTCGGCCTCGAATTTCACGCCGTCCGTCCCGACATCGACCCAACCAACACCATCCTTGTCGAAATGATCTACGACATTAAAAACGGCACGGAACGCGGGCTGCGCGACTTCCTCTATCCCTCGCTGCGTGAGTCTTACGCCGACCTGCTGGACGCCGCCACCAAGCCCCAGCGCGCCGATCTCATGCTGCTCGGCGAACTGAACTACGCCGGACCGCTGGTCGCCGAAATCACTGGCATTCCCTGGGCCAGCTACGTACTTGCGCCGCTCTCCTTCTTCTCCGCCTTCGACCCGCCTGTGCTGCCGCCTTACCCGCGTCTTGCCAAGGCCGATAAAGCCATTCCCGGCTTCGGAAGGGTCATCAAGCGCGTTGCCCGCTTCATCAGCCGCAAGTGGCCGGAGCCGATCTACGAACTGCGCCGCGAACTGGGTCTGCCCAAAGGCTCGAATCCTCTCTTCGACGCCAAGCACTCGCCTTCGCTAGTGCTGGCGCTCTTCTCGCGCGTATTGGGCACAGAGCAAGCGGATTGGCCTGAGCATACTCTCATTACCGGCTTCTGTTACTACGACGCCGACGCCGGCAATCAAAAATTGCCGCACAACCTGGAAAAATTCTTAAAGGAAGGCGAGCCACCGGTCGTCTTCACACTCGGCTCCGCCGCAGTGCTGGCCGCCGGAGATTTCTACGAGGTCTCCGCCAAAGCGGCCATCAAGCTGGGCATTCGCGCCGTGCTACTCATCGGCACCGACCCGCGTAATCAGTTGAAGACCCCGCTGCCCGCCTCCATCTGCGTCGCCGAGTACGCGCCTTACTCCGCGCTTTTCTCACGCGCCTCGATGGTCGTGCATCAGGGCGGCGTCGGCACGGTGGCGCAGTGTTTGCGCGCCGGCAAGCCCATGCTCATCATGCCCTTCTCGCACGACCAGCCCGATAACGCCCGCCGCATGAGGCGGCTGAAGGTAGGCCGCGTAATCCAGCGCGGCAACTACAAGCCCTGGCGCGTCGCCCGCCGGCTGAAGAAGATGCTCGCCACGCCGTCGCTCTTCCAGCGAGCCGAAAGCGTTGCCGGCCAGTTAGCCGCGGAAGACGGCCTCCGCGCCGCCTGCGATGCGATGGAAGAGTTGTACAAACGGTCGCGCTAATCCGCTCCTTTTGTACTCTTTCTTGCTATTGCGGGCGCTCCATCCATTTCACGTTCTTTGTGAAATGGGTGGGTATCCTCGAACCCAGACGGTTTTCTGATCTCAGATCCCTGATCTCTGTTTTTGCATATAATTTCCTTCCCTCGGCGCACAATCAATCCATGACCACCAACCAAACACCACGGGCTTTTTTACTGAGAACTGACAACTGAAAACTGGTGTACCCCCTACCCCCCCTTTTTTCGTGAAACTGTGAAACTGTGAAGAAAATCGCGCGATGCAGGTGCCGTTTAGTCAATTCTTCGACGGCCGCCACCGCAGCACCGGCTTCCGCGCAGCCTGCACCTCGTCGAGCTTCGAAACCCGCGTCGAGTGCGGTGCCGTCTTTACCAACTCCGGCGTCTCTTCCACCTCGCGGGCAATCGCGCGCATCGCCGCGATAAACAAATCCAGCTCCTCCAGCGACTCGCTCTCCGTCGGCTCAATCATCAGCGCGCCCTGCACAATCATCGGAAAGCTCACCGTGTAAGGATGAAAGCCGTAATCGATCAGCCGCTTGGCAATCTCGCCAGTCTTCACTCCGCGCGCCGCCTGCCGTTTGTCGCTGAAGACCACCTCGTGCATCGACGCCGTCTTGTACGGCAGCTCGTATACGTCTTCCAGCTTCTTGCGAATGTAATTGGCGTTCAGCACCGCGTCTTCAGTCGTCTGCCGCAGTCCCTCCGGTCCGTTGGCCAGAATGTAAGCCAGCGCGCGGATGAACATTCCCACGTTGCCGTAGAAGGCGCGTACTCGGCCCACGGATTGCGGACGGTCGTAATTCCAGCATCTTGCACCGTTCTCGTCTTGAGTTAATATCGGCGTCGGCAAAAACGGCTCCAAAAAAGCCTTGCAAGCAACCGGCCCCGAACCCGGACCGCCGCCGCCGTGAGGCGTCGAAAAGGTCTTGTGCAGATTCAAATGCATCACGTCCACGCCAAAGTCGCCCGGCCGCGCCTTGCCCACCAACGCATTCATATTCGCGCCGTCCATGTAAAGCAGCGCGCCCTTGGCGTGCAAAATCTCGGCGATCTCCGCGATCCGGCTCTCGAAAACTCCAATAGTCGATGGGTTGGTCAGCATCAGCGCGGCAGTCTCTTCATCCACCTGCCGAGCGAGCGCTTCCAGATCAATGCCGCCTTCAGAGTTCGACTTCAGATTCTCCACCGTATAGCCGCAAATCGCCGCGGTGGCCGGATTCGTTCCATGCGCCGAGTCGGGAATCAGAATCTTTTTTCGCGCATTGCCCTGCGACTCATGCCATGCGCGGACTAATAAGATGCCGGTAAATTCACCATGCGCTCCAGCCGCTGGTTGCAGAGTAATAGCATCCATTCCGGTAATCTCAATCAAGCAGCGTTGGAGGTTGTCGATAATTTCCAGAATCCCCTGTGCCAGCGCCACTGGCCGGTATGGGTGCGCATCTGCCAATCCCTCAATGCGTGCCACCCACTCATTCACGCGCGGGTTGTACTTCATCGTGCAGGAGCCAAGCGGATACATCCCCAAATCAATCGCGTAATTCCACGTCGAGAGCCGCGTGAAGTGGCGAATGATTTCTATCTCGCTGAGTTCGGGTAACTCACCCGACGCTTTCCTGTGCGCGTCGCCCAGCAACGCCGCAGCATTAACCGCAGGCACGTCCAGCGGCGGCAGCATATAACCGCGCTTCCCCGGCGACGACTTCTCAAAGAGCAGCGCCTCGTTCTGCGTCTGGTGCGGACGCACTTTTGTTATAGCTTCCAATATTTATGCCTCCACAGGATTGGCTGTTAAAACTCTTGCTGCGGTATCAATGTTAGCGCGGCTAATCACTTCCGTCGCGCACCAGAGTGTGCAATTTTGCATTTCAGGATACCAGCGGCTCAAATCAATTCCGCCCACAATCTTTGCATCAAGAAGACGCTGACTCCATACCGCGGGCGACTCTTCAGTCTGCAAGACAAACTCATTGAAGCGCGGCCCGCCTGTAAAACGCAGCTTCGCTCCTGGCTGCGACGAAAGTGTCTGCGCTGCATAACTCGCCTTCGCGAGGTTATGCTCGGCTAACTCGCGAATTCCTTCCTTGCCATAGACGCTCAAGAAGATTGTAGCCATCAGCGCGACCAATGCTTGATTGGTGCATATATTCGAGGTCGCATTTTCGCGGCGAATATGTTGCTCGCGTGTGGAAAGCGTCAAAACAAAACCACGGTTTCCGTTGCCATCAACGGTCTGGCCAACCAATCTTCCTGGCATCTGACGCACAAACTGTTCCTTTGTTGCGAGTACGCCGCAAAAGGGTCCGCCATAGCTCAGCGCCACGCCAAACGACTGCGCCTCCAGACTTACAATGTCCGCTTCAGCCGGAGGTCGCACGACGCCGAGCGAAACAGCTTCCGCAATCGAAACAATAAGTAGCGCGCCTTTGGCGTGGGCTATCTCCGCTATCGCCGGAATATCTTCGATCACTCCGAAGAAGTTAGGACTCTGCACTAATACCGCTGCGGTTTCCTCAGTAACTTGCTCCGCCAATGCAACTAAGTCAATGCGTCCTGTCTCGCGGTCATAACTAATCAGAGTTTCAGGCAGGCCTTGATGTTTGGTATATGTCGCCAGCACCTCGCGATATTCAGGATGTACGGTCGCCGCGACAACAGCTTTGTGGCGGCCAGTAACGCGCACGGCCATCATTACCGCCTCCGCCGCGCCGGTCGAGCCGTCGTACATACTGGCGTTGGCCACGTCCATTCCGGTAAGTTCGGCGATCATTGTCTGAAACTCAAAGATAGCTTGCAATGTGCCTTGAGTTATCTCGGCTTGATAGGGCGTATAACTCGTCAGAAACTCGCCGCGCTGCACCAGTGAGTCAATAATCACGGGCCGGTAGTGGCGATAACAGCCCGCGCCGAGAAAGCTGGCATAGTTAGTTGCGTTCTTTCTTCCCGCCGCGCGAAAGTAGTCGATGATCTCGCTCTCGGCCTGCGCGCGAGGAACGTCCAGGTCGCGATTCAACCGGTCCTCGGCGGGGATGACGGCAAACAGATCGTCAATCGATGCCGCGCCGATCTCGGCCAGCATCGCTTCGCGTTCAGCGGGAGACTTCGGTAAATAGCGCATCGCTTCTAGCTTTCTTCCGCGATGAATGCTTCATAAGCCGCGGCGTCGAGCAGGGCATTGATCTGCGCGGGGTCGGTAAGCTCCACCTTGATGATCCACGTCTCGTGCGGCTTCTCGTTGAGCTTGTCGGGCGAATCCTTCAGCTCCTCGTTGACGGCGACAACCGTGCCGCTGACGGGCGAGAAGAGATCGCTGACCGCCTTCACGCTCTCGACCGAGCCAAAGCTCGCGTTGGCGGTGACAGCGTCGCCAACTTTGGGCGCGTCAACGTACACGATGTCGCCGAGGGAGGCTTGCGCGTAGTCGGTGATGCCGATGGCGCCGGTCTTGCCCGTCAGCTCGATCCATTCATGCTCGCGGGAGTATCGAAAGTTAGTTGGGTAGGCCATGATGAGTCCGCTCCTTCTTTTTCGCCAGTCGCTCGTCGAGAGTTTGGCAAAAGAGTAGTGTACGGCGCGAGGCTATTGGATGAAAGCTGTGGATTACGCGGCTGAATTGCGAGGCCCTATTGCGCCGGTCCAAAACCGGGATAGGGCGCCAGCGGAGCAAGGAGCACAATCTCCAGCATTCCCGAAGCGAAGATCGGCAGGCTGTCGAGCGCGGCGCGCACCTCGGCTTCGCAGGACGCCTCCCAGAGAATAGCTGCGCCGGGTGTGTCGCCGCGCCGCCAGATTTGGCGGATCAGCCCGCTGGCATAGAGTTCGCGGACGCGCTGGCCCTCGCGTCCGACCAGCTCCGGGGTGAAGGCTTCAGGCGGAAAGGCATCCGTGCGGCGGCGTGAGACGGAGAGAAACTGCATGGAGAGATTGTATAGGGCAGGGAGCATTTTCTACTTCCCAAAGAACCTACCCCGTCCGCCATTCGCCCACGGATCGTAGTGCATCGCGAAGTTGGCGCGGGTTTGCACGCTGGGATGGCTGTACTCCCAGAACTCGACGAAGGGGCTGGGGTTGGGATCTTCCAGCCACGCTTCGCCCAAATGATTAAAGGCAGATACGGCGGTCTTTTGCGGGTCGGCGACGAGTCCGTGAATCGCCTCCTGTCCGTAGATATCGGCCTCGTGCTCGAAGTGGCGGCTGAAGGTGTTCGCGGCTGGTTGCAGAACAACCCCGGCAAGCGAAAGTGCGAAGAGCAGCACCACAAATCCCTGACGGCTGGAGAGCGGAGTTGCTTCGTCCAAACCCCAGCGCGCGCCGAAGCGCCGCGCCAGCCAACCGGCAAATGTCGCGCAGCCCAACAACACAAAGAAGAGACCTGCGGCCATGCCGGTCAGCTCTTTGGGAATGTGGTTGAGAACGTAGTGGCCGCTCTCATGGCCGAAGATGAAGAGCACCTCGTCGTCGGGCAGGCGGTCGGTGGCCGTGTCCCACAGGACGAAGCGCTTGGTAGAGCCGATGCCGGTGACGTAGGCGTTAAGGCCGTTGGATTTTTCGCTGGCCTTCATCAAAAACATTCGCTCCGGCGCGATCTTTGTTCCGGTGCGCGCGACGACCTGCTCCAGCCGCGTTACAAGCGTGGGATGAGTTTTTGCGAGCGGTTCAAATTTGTTGTAGAGCGGATCGATCAGCGGCGCGGCGAAGACAGAGATCAAAATCAGCGGCAGTGAGGCCAGCCAAATCCACGCCCAATAGCGACGCGGCGAGACGCTGACAATCCAGTTGAAGAAGAGCAGAACGGGAGCGCCGAAGAGCAGCGCGAGGCCCAGGTTTTTGGATTGTTCACCCAGCCAGTCGGCCCAGTTCTGCACACTGATCTCATAGTGCCGGCTGACCGCGTGGCCAATGGCATCAAGCGGCAGGCTGGCCAGCGTAGTGATGACAATCAGCGCAGCAAAGAAGAGCAATCCCTGCATCCAGCGGCGGCGCAAAAGGCTCTCCGTCCATGCGGACAAAGCAGCGGCCCAGCGCGTTGCCAGCAACAACCAGAGCACGGCAAGCCCCCAGAGTGAGCCGGCGATGTCGAGCGTGATGTCAATGCGGCTGAGGGTAATCGCCTTGGCGAGTTTGTCCGGCGGCAGCGAGTAAGCCTGTGTGCTTGTGGGTGAGGCAGTGGTCGAACTCGGAGCGGCTGTTGAAGCGGGTGCTGGCTCTGCGGGGCAAGGAGGCGCAATCAAGCCGACAAGCAGCAAGGCAAGGCAAAGCATCAGCAGCTTTCGCAGCGCACCGCCGCGATAGAGATAATTGTTCGCGGTCGTGCCGGTGGAGTTGACCTTGTTACCGAAGGCGTCGTAGTCGTAGGTGTCGGTCACGGCCTGCGCGGAGTTCGTCAATTGGCGAACGCTGCCTGAGCCATCCTGCACGTAAAAGCTCGGCGTCCAGGCGTTGTTGACAAGCTGGTTCTCGCTGATGAGCTGCAAGCCGTAGGTGTACTGCCGCGTCACCACGCCATTCACCGTCTCCTCCACCACCTGCGGAAGCCCGCTCGGATTCCGCTCATCGACAAGATAGCGCGTGGTGAGGCCGTTCGCCGTCTTCGCCACCCGGTTGCCGTCGTAGAGCATAGACCCGACCACTACTAAAAGGCCATATCTGATACGTTGTCCGTTTCCACTTTCAGGTGAGGGTCGGTAACGTTAAGCGCTGAGCCATCCTTGATAAAGTCTACTTCAAGTGAATATAACTTTCCGCTTTTGCCATCAAATTCACCGAGAGACAAACCAACTTCGTCACTTGAAGAAAACGCGGTGTGCGCATCGTTTGGATGTCCTTGAGCCACGATTCGCCCTTCACTCCAAACAGTCCAATTAGCCTGGATTATAGGTTCTTTTTTGCAATTATATCGGTCAAGTGGACCCGTCGATAGCCCCATCATGCAACACAAATCGGCAAATGGGATCCGTCTCTTCGCTACAATCTCGATAATATAGCGATTATTCTTAACCTTAAACTCTGGAGTTTTTACTTGACCGACTGCAAGTGAGACGGGCATATTCACGCGAACATAATCCCACGGCCAATTTGCGCTTAAAAGCGGCAATCCTGCCGTTACATAGATGAGGTACTTCCCTGTCCGAATCAATAACCTCTTCATAAGTCACCTCGAAAGATATTGTCCACATTACCTAGGCCAACATCTATCGCAACTTTGTTGCGATAGGTAATGCATAAACCGCAACTAATCACTTGTCTTGCCAGCCCAGCCAAAAACAGCAAGACCGTTTGTAGATCTTATAGTGATCTTTCCCGTTGTTAGGTCGAGAACCGTAACGCGGCGTACAGGCTCATCGCGATTCATTTCGTTAAACAACAACCGGTCACCTTCTGGCGACCACACGCCGCCATTATAAAGAACCGAGTATCCCGAAGACTCCTTCTCAAGATCGCGGACTATTTTGAGTCCGGCTTCCCCATAGTGAACGAGCATACACTTGTCTCCTTTTTGGCCCTCAACTATAAACGCGATCGAGTCTCCTTTCGGCGACCATGAAGGGTTTGTACCGTTTGCGATGATTTTCCCGTCGCCAGAGTTCACATCGATAACAATGATATGGTGAGTTGGCGATGTATTCGAACCAAGTTCACCCATTAGATACTTCCCATCCGGTGACCAACTTAGACGTGTGCCTTCCATTAGAGATTCCCCTGTGTAGGGGACTATTGTAAACTTCCCAGTTTCTAAATCGAGTACCTGCAGCATAGCTGGATTCTCGAAGCAGAATTCTGTGCCCGACACCGGTCTCGAAAAAGTATCCTTTTTCGAGATGAATGCAACCTCTGTTCCCTTAGGAGAGAATGTTATTGAACCCAATTCATCGGGACAGAAGTCTCCGTATAGTTTCCATGACTTATCGTGCAAAGAGTACACTGCCAAGGTTGATCTATATTTCTCATCTTGTGTTATCTGAACTGTCATCGAAGCAGCATCGCAATTGGATTCAGGCGAACCTTCCTTCTGCACGATTTCTACTGCGATCTTGTCGCCTGTAGGCGCCAAAGCAGGTAGTGGGAATGCTCCCTCGACAATGCTACACGTCGGGTATGGAACCTTCGTTTTCAATTGGCCCGTCGTGAGGTAAATACTGGCATCTCTAAATAGGAGAGTTGATCGAGGTTCTGAAAACGTGCCGCCTCGTTTTCCATGGGATGCGCTGAAAAATATCATCAGGACTGGAAACAGACAAGCAATTGTGTGAATTCGCATTTTGAATTACTCCTTTCAGTAAGGGTATCCCCAATATTGACTGGAGATGTGATACCCAGGCGCAGTTGGGACATCGGGCGGAGTGCCAACAAAATTGTTGATCATGTTATAGCTGTACGTATTGCTATTAAATCCGTCCGGGGTCTGACGCCACCACCAATTTTTGTAGGCATTATCGCACGAGGGGCAAATAGAACCCATATCATATCGTGAGGCATTTAGTGCATTCTCCAAATTATCTGCCTGTGTCTCCGAACAAGGTACGTCTTCGCATCCACTGCTGCCAAAAGGACTGTTTCTAGAATCGTTGTAACGCACTTCTTGATTCCCAACGCCTCCGAGTACGCCCCATGTATCAGATTCTCCTTCGTCCGGTGCATCGATTTCAATGTAAGTATGATGCCAATGTCCCAAGATGGGACTCGGATGAGATCCATCCAATTTCCCTTTGAGTAATGAACGCCAGCACACCTTCACTGTTTTATCAGGCGGCGGTGGTGGAGTCCCCGGCGGGCCACCGGGTGGAGGAGGCGGACCACCAGGGCCCTTACCACCACCGCCACCTGAACCGCCGCGATGGCCGGGACCGCCGCATGCGGGGATAGAGCCGCCGATGACCGGCTGTCCGCACCATGTCGGAATGGTAAATGTGTAAGGTATGCGTGTCGGATACTGAACCAGCAAACCATACTCGATCATGTCTTCATTGCCGCTGGGGTCCAGGCCGTTGACCGGATCGGCGGCAGCGTACTGATAGCGTCGCTGGCCTTCGCCCGCCTCCGGGTCCACGCTCAAGAAGCGGCCCGTCAGCGGATTGTAATAGCACGCGCGCAGGTAGTAGAGGCCGAGGTCGGCGTCCCACTGTTCGCCGCGATAGAGATAGTTGTTCATACATCATCCCTTGCAGATTCCGGTCTCATTACAAACATAGCTTTTACTGCAATTCTAATTCCGGATTAGTTCTGAAGTTTTCCAGTCTCTGAGGGATATTCCTCACTAAATTCGTCCGAAAGATCGAGTTTTTTGCCGACTGTCAATCCAGCCGCGTCAAAAATGCCTGACCCTCTTTGGGGCGCAGCAGGCGCGCTATTCGTTCAGCTTGTCTGCGGTTATCGCCCTCGGGACGAATGCGCACCCAGTAGCTATCTTCGCCTGGAAAATCGATCACAGTGGCGCCGGGATACTTGCGCTTGAGCTGCGACTTGAGCTTGTTGGCCTTCTTCTCGCTTGTGAATGCGCCTATCTGTACGCACCACCGACCGCCGCTCGATATGGGCTTCGGCGTACGGTAGACATCCACGCGCACCTGCGCAGTGCCGCTCCGGTAGATGCCCGTGGCCTTGGCCGACGCGATGGTAAGATCGACGATTCTTCCTTCCACAAACGGGCCGCGATCGGTGATGCGCATCGGGCTGGACTCGTTCGTTGTTAGATTCGTCACGACCACCAGCGAACCCATCGGCAATGTGCGATGAGCGGCGGTCAGCGCGCGGTCGCTGAAGAGGTCTCCATTGGCGGACCTGCGGCCACGCGCCGCGGTGTACCAGGTAGCCAGCCCCTCCTCGCTCTGGATCGGTCTGTGCGTTCTGATGTAGCGAAGATCCTCGGCGCTGACTCCGCCCGCTGGCGCCGGTGTGGGCGCAATGCGCGCGGAAGGCGTCTCCTGCTCTGGGCTCTGCTCTTCGCCCTGCGGTAAAGGCGGTGGTGAAGCGGGATAGAACTGCTCTTGACTCTGCGGTTGTGCGTCCGCCATTGACGGAGCTGTCTCTTCCTCAGGCAGCGGCGCAAGAGTTTGCTTATGTCCGCAACCCGCCAGGATCAGCAGCGACAAAGCAACCGACGCCCACCCAACCTCGCGCGGGATTGGCCATAAATATTGGGTGCCGCAGACCCCTCGCATTTGGGGACCTGGGATGCCGCGATCCTCGACCGGCTTGCTCATCACTGCCGCGGACCCCTGTCCGGATCAAAGCGGTCGGCCAGCTCGTGCAGCTTGTCAGAGACGGTGCGCAGCGCCGAGATCGATTCCTTGCGCACCTGCGGGACCACAGCGTCATTCACATACGCGATGGCGTGGCGCAGTTCCAACTCAATTAACTCAACAGCCTCTTCAATGCGGGCGCCAACGCCGCCGGGAGGAGGTCCAATAGGAGGATATGAACACATGGCAATGCACCTCGCGCATACAATCTCTTCTTCAGTCTCTGCTGCGCGGCGGGGCGCGTCAATCGCCTTGAGTGCAAATGTGCCGCAATGGTCAATATCGGAATAGCTCTATTCGCCGAAGGGCGGCACTCTGATATGGTCCTCATGTGTGACTTTTCACAGAGAAACTGCGTCTGAATTATGGGACGCACATGAAAATTGCTTCCGCCGGCGCGCGTTGCAGTCGATGAATGGATAAGCAGGCAAGAGCGGTCGGGATTCCGCCAGCGAGGGACTGTCTTTTTGGAATACGGTTCGATGGAAGAGCTTCGCAAGCAGCGCGTCGGCCGTTACAACTTCGGTCAGGCGCTGATAATCATTTGTGCGGCAGTTGCGCTGGTGTCGCTCATCGCGGTTATCCCAGCGCGAGCCGGCGCGACTGAGATATCTGCTGCCCTATCCGAAGCCGAGTTGCCCGACGCCCCGCAGCCGCAAATCGCCGCGCCCGCCCCTAACCCCGCAGCAAAGCCGGCACTCCCGCCCTGTCCGGCAACCAAGCCCGCCACGCCACCCGCGCCTTGCAAGCCCCTGCCCCCTAAGAATTGGTTTGAACGCTTCCTCAACGGGCCGGAGGTCAAGCCGATGACGCCCCGCGAGAAGGCCCATCTAGCGGAGCGCAACGTGATTGATCCCTTCAACGGACTCACCATTCTCGGCATCTCGGCCATCGGCGTGGCCGCCAACTCCCATTCGCCCGTCGGCCCCGGCTTTCCCGGCTGGGGGCGTGCCGTAGGTATCGGCTACACGGAGGACATGACCGGCCAATTCTTTGGCACCTTTGCGATTCCCTCCCTCGTTCATCAAGACCCGCACTATCACCGTATGCCCAAGGCCTCCATCAAACGTCGCGTTGCTCACACCTTCGAGCAAGTGGTCTGGACCCAGGGCGACAACGGCAAGCCGATGATGAACTACGCCGCGCTGGCGGGCTTCGCCGTTGAAGGCCAGATCGCCAACCTCTACGTTCCTGGCCTGCAGACCCACGCCTCCGCAACCGCCGAGCGTTACGGCATCAGCCTTGCCCTCGCGCCCACCGACAATATGATCACAGAGTTCGTGCCTGACATCGCTCGCCGCATCCACGTCCGCATAGTCATGATCCAGTGGATTATCAATCAGGTCGCCAAGACGCCAAGCACCCCCTGATCGCCGCCCCCGCGGAATTAGATGACAGGCCCTGGTCCATCAGAAGCCGGTTAACTTTTACCGGCTTCCAACAGAGCATTGACTTTGGCCATCACAGGGAATGCGTCAGCAACGTAGACTACGTCGGCTTTGCCACGCGTCCATCCGCAGTTGGGGTCGAGCGAGATGGCCCGACGCGAGCCGATGAAGCGCCAACCGACGACGTGCGGCTCTTCGCCGTGGCAGCAGGTGGACAACCCTTTGGCGTGGCGCGGCGTGGAGCCGGTCTGGCCGATCTGGTTCATGTGCGTGAGGAAGGGAAGCACTGGCTCGCCTTCGCCGCCCTGATCGACGAGCGATTTACTGCTGCCGAGCGATGCGCCCGTCGCGCTGAGGAAGCCGAGAATCAACTTGCCTGCCTCGGCAGCGTGGATTTGTCCGTCGGGCTGCTTTTTGGTCCAGCCAGCTCCTGCTACCAAGAGCATCTTCGCATCGGGACGAATCGTCTGCTGACCTTGTTCGGGAGCGCGGAAGCCGCGGACCGTTGTGCGCAGTGCGGGAAGTTCAACGGCGATCTGCTCGACCTGAGCTGTGCCCACTGCGCCCGCGTATGCCGTGTGAGTTCCAGTATCGAGCAGCATAAACCAGGGACGGACGCCGCGGCTGATGATGGCTTCAATGCGCTGGCGATAAAACCAGCGGCTGGCTTCAACCGAGTTCGCGCCGCTCAATGCAGTAATGTGTGTATCGATGAAGCCGCCCAGGCGATGAGCAACTCCAGCCATGATGCGCGTAAAGCGCGATGTGCCGGGGGCAAGAACGATGGTGGCGTTGGCGGCTCTCTGGAGAGCCTCGGCGGCAGCAGCGTCGCTGGCATAGAGCGCTTGCGCGAAGGCTTCGCCAGATACTGCCAGCAAACGCGCGCCGGTTGCAGCTACTGCGCTGGCCGCTTTCGCGGAGTCGGCGGCGATGATGCCGATAGTAAGCGGCGTGGAGAGACGCGCAGCCAGATCCATTCCTGCGCTGACGGCTTCGAGCGAGGCTTTGGTGAGTGCGGAGCCGGTTTCGTCGGCATGAGTCAGTACGAGAATCTTTTCCATTATTCGGCTCCAATCCACTCAACCAGCTCGGCGGCAATCTGATCCGGGGTCATGTCTTTGACGACGCGCGTCTCGCGCTGCTGCTTCGGCAGAGCAACAGAAACGTAGCTGAGGCCATTCGCGTCCAGCTTAGCCACTTTGGCTTTGGCGAGCGCGGGCATGATGGTGCGCATATTGGCCATGCCCACCTGCGGATTGTTCCTCGGCTCGGCGAGATTGCCCGTAGCCCAACCCAAAACAGCGGGAGCTCCGGCGCAGCCCGAAACCTGATGCTTGCCGCCTTCGACGCGCTCCAGCACTTCAAAGCTGCCGTCGTCGCTGAGACTAATCTGGTCCACGCCTTGAAACTGATCGGTAATGCTCAGCCGCTCACCAACGAGTTGCAGCGTCACCCCCGCGCCCCTCGTCGCCGACTCCCAGCCTCCGAACAAAAGCAGCTTTGTTTTGTCGAGACCGGGTAACGCGGCGATGGTCTCGGCGAGCACGGCAGCCGTCGAATGCGCGTCGGGAAAGCCGCCGATAGGGCCGTCGATGGGAACCAGTTCGAAGGCGACCTTCTGCGCAACGGTCATCATTACCTGTTGCAGTTTGGCCTTGGGGCCGAGCGAAACCAGCCAAAGCTTGCTGCCGGGGTTCTTGGCGGCGAGTGCCGCGGCTTCATAAAGCGCGCTCGCCGCCCACGGATCGAGGACCGCAGGCAGAACCATCTCGTTTTTCAGCCCCGGTCCCGCAGGCCCGCTGACCGGCTCCAAAGTTTGCAGCGGATCAGGTACGATCCCCGCGCAAACCACGATGTGCAAAATGTTGGACATTCTTTTCTTCCTTCTTTGCTAACAATCTTTCATTATTTCAAAACATATTATCCAATTAAACTCTGTCATCGCACCAACACTCTGTCATCCTGAGCGAGCCTGAGCAACGCGAAGGGGAGTCGAAGGATCCGCGGTTGTTCCTTGGCCATGGGCAATGTTATTCGGAGATGCCAACGATCCAACATTCCCAGGTGTCTCCATCGGGAAGAAGAAGCTCATATCCCTGTCGAATGACAGAGCCATTATGTTCTGATTTATCCTCTCTGAGCCGGATTTGATAGTCTCCTGGATTAATAACCGGATAGGATGTGATATTTGAATGACTGATGTTAATATATCCTCCAAGCCTCACTTTCTTTCCGTTCAACACCGTGTCAACAACGGTGGAAAGCCCTGGGACGTATACGCTCTGCGAAGCGGAAATATGTATCTTAATGTTGAAGTCGGCGGGGTTGGGCTTGTCTTTTGCCTGCAAAGAAGTGGCGCAAAGCAGGAGGAATAATACGGCAACAAACTTTCTCATTTCACATTCCCTCAGGGGCTAAAGCCCGGTTCGATTTGCTGGCGTTGCGGCAGTCAGGGCTGAAGCCCTGACCTACCAATTATGCCCTTTCAAAGTCACAACGACCAGTATAAATCGAGCAGCGGCCATTCCGCCCTGGCTGCCGATAGCTACGCCGTCATCTAAAATCAATCCATGCTGCTTGAAGGCGTCTTTGCCGCTATTCCCACGCCGTTTTACTCCGATGAGCGGGTTTATCTTCGCAAGGTCGAGGCCAATGTGGCGCATTACTCGCGCACGCTGCTCTCCGGGATTTTGCTGCTTGGTTCGACGGGCGAGGCGGTGATGCTGGACGACGACGAGACGCGCGATGTGCTGCGCGTGGCTGCCGAGGCTGCCGCGCCGGAGAAGGTGCTGATTGCCGGCGTGGCGCGCGAGAGCGTGAAGGCGACGGTTGCGCTGGCGGAGGCGGCAGCGAAGTATCGCTACGACGTAGTTTTGGTTCGCACTCCCACATACTTCGCCAGCCAGATGAGCGCGGCGGCGGTGCTGCACTACTACCGCAGCGTTGCCGACCGATCGCCGTTGCCGGTTCTGATTTACAACATTCCCCAATGCGTTCCGTACAATATGCCGGTCGCGATGGTGGCCGAGCTGGCGCAGCATCCGAATATCATCGGCATCAAAGATTCCAGCGGCAAGGTGGAGCGGATTCGCTCTCTGGTCGCGGGGTTGAAGGGCGCGCCCCGGCGGACGGTTACTGTGACGCCGATCTTCGAGGCGGTGACGGGAAGAATGGCTGCTTCTGCGAGTGAAGAGAGTCTGGTTTCGATTGGCGGAGCTTTTGATCCGAAGAGCGATATTGAATCCCACTCTAGCGACAAAAACAAAAACGTCGCGAGGGAGGGACACCCAGCGGTTTCGCGGAATAAGACACGCACGAAAGAGGTCGGCTTTCCGGTGTTGTGCGGAAACACAGCGACGCTGCTCGATTCGCTTGATGCGGGCGCGGTGGGCGGGATTACCGCTTTTGCATCATGCGCGCCGCAGGCCTGCTATGAAGTGTATCTGGCCTGGAAGGAACACGACATGAAGCTCGCGCGGGAAAAGCAGGAGCGCATCGGAGCGGCGAGCGCGCGCATCGTCGGCCAGTTGGGGATGGCTGGTGTGAAGTGTGCCTGCGACTTCAACGGCTACTACGGCGGACACGCGCGCGCGCCGTTAGTGCCGGTGACAGCGGCCGAGCGAACAGAGATTGAAGGACTACTGGCTGGGATTCGCAGTTAGAGCGCGCTCAGTTTTTGGGACGCCGGAGTTGACTTTTTTATCATTATTTATTATTTTTAACTTGACGAAGCTAGGTCGAAGATAGTAACTCATCAATTTCCAATCGCTTCCAATCCCCTTGAGGCAGCGATCTTCCTCGTGAATCGATGAGCTTGGCATTCGTCATAGGGTGTTTTTGAGGCAGTTGAGCAACGCCTTTCCCGGGGATTGAGCCAATCCTTTTGTGCGCTCTCTGGAGAAAAGTAAGCTGGTCGCCAGTATTCCCGGAACCTTCATTTATTTGACTTGCAAACCAGTCAACCCCAACGGAAGCGTCGGTGCGCTGTACGTGTATCGGAGACTTTAATTTGAGGTGCGGCGCGCTGCATCAATTTGGTGGTTTGGAGGTGTTTCTATGCGAAAAAGCATTTTCAATTTCCTTGGATGCATGGTGTCGTTGATGGTTCTGACTGCGGCAGTTTCGCGGGCCCAGGTCGAGACTGGCCAGATTGCCGGAACGGTTTCCGATCAGGCTGGAGCCATGGTTTCAAACGCTACTGTCACAGTCAAGAATCTTGCGACAAGCAATGAGCGCTCCGTTCCTTCGTCAGCAAACGGCGCTTACATAGTCATCGGACTGGAGCCGGCGATCTACCAGTTAACCGTAACCTCGCCCGGTTTCAAGCCATTCAGCGCCAAGGTGGAAGTGACCGTGGGCAGCCGCGTCACCCTCAATGCCAAGCTCGCGGTGGGCGCCGGCACCACTGAAGTTGTGGTCATCGCCGAGGGCGGCTCGCAGATCAACACGGATACTCAGGAGATCTCGCAGGTGGTCAGTTCCCAAGAGGTAATGCAACTGCCCAGCCTGACGCGCAATCCATACGACTTTATCGAGATTTCGGGCAACGTCTCGAACGGCGATGCTGGAACCTCAGGCGGCGGCACAAGCTCCAACTCATCCCTCACTCCACAGAACAGCCAGAACGCTACGTTGCGCGGAGCTGGGTTCAACATCAATGGCCAGCGTTCAACCGGCACGGAGATTCTGCTGGATGGCGTGGAGAATGTCGAAGTCTTCTCCGACGGGATCGGAATCTTTATTCCTCTGGATGCGATGCAGGAGTTTCGCGTTTCCACTAGCAACTACGAACCAAAGTTTGGCCGCGCATCAGGCGGCGTCGTGAACGTGACCACCAAATCCGGCACGAATACTTTTCATGGGGATGTGTGGGAAGAGAATAGACTTTCGGCTTACACGGCGAATACCGAAACCAACGATCAGGAAGGCGCACCCAAAGGCACGTACACGCGCAATCAATTTGGATTTGTCGCGGGCGGGCCGGTGATGAAGAACAAGCTCTTCCTCTTCGGCGGCGCGGAGTGGATTCGAGTGCGCAGTTCAGCGGTGGTGAACGCGAGTGTGCCTACGCCGCAGTTCCTTGCCCTGGCAGCGCCCAATATCCGGAGCTTTTTCACGACTTACGGCGGCAGCCAGACATTCAACTTCAATCAGACCTACACAGCGCTCCAGGTATACGGCACAGACACATCGGGCAATTATGCCGGACCTGCTGGCCTGCCTCCATCCACGCCCACTCTCGGCAATGTTGTCTATCATGCGCCGGAGAATGCAGGCGGAGGCATTCCGCAGAGCACGTACAATTACGTGATTCGCGGCGATTACACCGCGAGCGAGAAGACCCAGCTCTTCTATCGCTTCGTGGCCTTCAAGGAAGTTGACCTGTCCGGAGCCGATTTTGCATCACCTTACTCGCAATTCGACGTAGGCGGAACGGTGCAGAATATGGCTAACCTGTTGAGCATCTCCCACCAGTTCAAGCCTTCGCTTTCCAGCAATACCAAGTTGAGTTTCAGCAGGCTGGACACATCCAACTCTTACAACACATCGCTTCAGAATGATCCCACGCTTTTTGTTTACGCCAATGTGGCCAATCCCGCCAACCAATCTTCTGAAATGCAGTTACCCGGCTTCTACGATACCAACCCAGCGAATGGCGGTCTTCCTTATGGCGGGCCGCATGAAACCTCGCAAATCAATGAGGACATCAATTGGCTAAGGGGCAAGCACTCTTTGGAGTTCGGAACGCAACTGCTCTATATCCAGGAGAACAATGCGTACGGTGCTTATGCACAGGCCAATGAAGAGTTGGGCAGCGACGCTACCAGCGGCTTTCTGGCGCTCTTCAATGGAAGTCTGGCCCAGTTTACTGCGGCCGTAAGCCCTAAAGGCGCTTTTCCCTGCATCCAGAATCAATACACGGGAAACTATACGCAGACGGCGGCCTGCTCGATCACTCTTCCCGCAACCTCGCCCAGTTTTGCTCGCAGTGATCGTTTCAAGGACTGGGCATTTTATGCGCAAGACTCCTGGAAGGTAACGCCGAGGCTGACCGGAAACTATGGTGTGCGCTATGAGTACTACGGCATTCAACACAACGACAATCCGAATCTGGATTCAAACTTTTACTATGGCGCGGGTAAGAGTATTCCCCTACAGATACGCAGCGGGCAGGTATTCACTGTGCCGAACAGCCCCATCCACAAGCTGTGGAATCCGCAGTACGGCACAATTGCACCGCGCATTGGCTTTGCTTATGACCTCTTCGGCAATGGCCGAGACTCGATCCGCGGCGGTTACGGCATTGCCTATGAGCGCAACTTCGGCAATGTTAGCTTCAATGTGATTCAGAATCCGCCCAACTACGCCGTGATTGTCGTTGACAACGTAACGGTCACGAATTCCAACGCCGGCCCTTTGGGAGGATCTTCCGGCAGCGTGGCATTGCCGCCAACCAGTTTGCGGAATGTCGATGAGAACATCCGTGCGGCGCAGACGCAGTTCTGGAGCCTTGCTTTGGAACACCAATTGACACGAACCAGCTTCGTATCGCTCCAGTATGTGGGCGCGCGCGGAACTCACTTGTACGACATCAAGAACTACAACGGGTCGGGCAGCGGAAATGTGGAGTTGGGCGATCCTAACGTCGATCCGGTCACCAAGGATTACGGATTAACACGGCTCAACGACCAATACTCCAACATCAATAACCGCGGTTCTAACGGCGATTCCTACTATCACGGCGGGAATATCCAATTTCAGACGACTAACTGGCGTCAATCGGGGTTGAGCCTGGTGGCCAATTACACGCTCGCTCATCAGATGGATGATCTCAGCACGGCGTTCTCCGAGACCAACGGCGCTTTTAGCCTTGGCTATACCAATCCCTTCAACCCCGGCATGGACCGCGGCAATGGCGATCTTGATATTCGACAGAGACTGGTGATTGCCCCGATCTATGACGAGCCGTTCTTCAAATCCAACCACGGAATAATGGGTGAGGCTGCGGGAGGATGGGAGTTGGCTGGCGTTTTTGTGGCTCACACCGGCACGCCTTTCAACTTCTATGACTCCACAAACCACTTTAGTGTGGGCTACAATTACCCGCGCTACACGCCAGACAGTCCCATTAAGCAGCACACCTTCAAATCGATTCCCAGCGGCGCGGCGGCCGGAGTTACCAACAACACCTACACGCTCGGCAAGATTCCCGGGGCGGTTTCCTGGGGCAACCCGAATCTCTTTCCACCGAGTGCCGCCAATCCGACTCAGCCTGATACTACCGATTTTCCGCTGGGCATCTCCGATTGGGGACCCTGGCCGAAAAACATGATCTCGCGCAATTCGTTTCGCGGGCCTGGCCTCTGGGGACTCGATCTGGTCTTATCAAAGACCTTCCCCATCCACGACAAGATCAACGCCGAGTTCCGCGCGGAGGGTTTCAACATTCTCAACCACCACAATCTCTTCCTGCAGGAATCCTCATTCGATATTGCAAACCCCAATCAAGTCTCTTCGACACTGGATTCCCAGGGCACTGCGGAGCCAATCATTACCGCATCCAAAGGCGGCATCGGCAACAACGGCGGCGCCAACGACGAACGGCGCTTTGGTCAGTTCGCTCTGAAGGTAAACTTCTGACACCAATCGAAAACCCACAACAAACGGGGAGTCTTCAGGCTCCCCGTTTTTCATGCAAGAAAATAGCAGATCATCTCCTTTTGTTCCGCAATAATCGCGCGTATCGCAACTTCCCTGGGCGTTTGGCGTCCATTCTGGTAAAGCCGCAAATCTCGATCATGGTTCGCCGAATCGGATTTTCCAGGCATAACCATTGACTCTGGCAATTCGCTGGATGCTACCCTATTGATACTGAGCTTTTGTCGGCTTCATCCCGCCACAGGGCAGGATTCAATGGAAAGGTGTCCATTTCTCCCGTGGGTTGAAATGGGTTGAAGTAATCAGCCGACATGGACTAGCTTCGGTATATAGACGTGGCCCCGTAGCTCAGGTGGATAGAGCAGCAGTTTCCTAAACTGCGTGTCGGAAGTTCGAGTCTTCCCGGGGTCACCACTTTTTTTGTATCGCCTGCCGAAAATCCACAGCTCTCTGGCTTTGACATCAAGCTGCCTGTCCGCTTATAAATGTTCATGACGTGAAAATCACTTCCATGTCATCAGGCTGCTCCCTCGCGGAACAGCACAACTTACAACGGCAATCGCAAGGATGCTCGGGAAGGCGGTGAAACTCCGCCACTGCCCCGCAACTGTGAGCGCCCCTGACCGGCAGCCCGTCCAATCGGGTGAGGGCAGGGAACCAGCCGGGGAGGCTTCGCAATCGCGGAACTCCCTTGTGAACCACTGCATGACGCTTTGCGTCCGCGGGAAGGTGGCTGGATGAGCGCAAGTCAGGAGACCGGTCCTAGCGCCCTCAACCCGCTTGCGTTCCGAGGGGAACGAAGGAGCCTTCATGCCAGTTTCCGCACCCGCATTCTCTCGCCATTTCCTCGCCCAAACCACTCACATTTTTGCAGTTATGCTGCTCGTCATGTGCGCCGCACTCTGTCATGCCGCATCTATTCGCGGCGTTGTCACGGACGCCACCGGAGCCAAGATCACCGGAGCCAATCTCGTGCTGATTAACAACGGCAAACCTGTTTCCACCGCCACCTCCGCCGCCGACGGCAGCTTCGAGTTTCACACCGGCGTCGAGGGCCGCTTCTTTCTCGTCGTCTCCTCGAAGAGCTTTCGTCAGTTGGAGACACCCAGCTTTTACGCCGGTCGGCAGGACTCAATCGAACGCAACATCGTGCTCGAACCGGAGTGGGTGCGCGAGTCGATTGTGGTTACGGCTACCGGAACCCCCACGCCGCAGCCGCAGACCAGCGAGGCCACCAGCGTTCTCGGTCCGATTGATCTGGCATTGAGCGACGATCTGGTGAGTGTGCTGCGCCTGATGCCGGGCACAACCGTGGTGCAGACCGGCCAGATGGGCGCGCAAAGCTCGCTCTTCATTCGCGGCGGCAACTCCGACGCCAACAAGATTCTCTTCGACGGCATCGACGCCGGCGATCTTGGCAATCAATTCGACTTTGGTCCGCTCTCAACAACAGCCGTCGAACACGCCGAAATCTATCGCGGTCCTGACTCCAGCCTCTATGGCGCAGGCGCGGGCAGCGGCGTTGTCAGCCTCACCACTCCGCGCGGAACCACCAGCTTTCCCTCGGTTCTCTTTCAGGGCGAAGCCGGAAATCTGAATACCTCGCGCGAAGAGCTGGAGGTGGCCGGAGCGCATAAGAAGCTCGATTATCTCGGCGCATTCAGTTGGCTGCAAACCTCCAACGATCTGCCAAATGACGAGTATCACGTCGCCACCACGGCGGCCAACTTCGGCTGGCAACCCAGCGCGACCACGCAGATCAGAGGAACGCTGCACTACGGCGTCGATGCCACCGGCCTTCCGAATTCATGGGACTTTTATCACGTCGCCGACAACGCCACGCAGAAGGATCAGGATCTTTTCGTCACCGCCTCCATCGACAATCAGACAACTCCCGCGCTGCATAACTCACTGCGTTACGGCGCGACCCGCAAGCGCGAGCAAGCCAATCAGTGGGGCCCATCCGGCGAAGAAATCTTCAATTACGACGGCTATTTCGATGATGCTTACTTCGGCAATCAGGTTACGATCACTGGCGCTAACGGCTACTCCGTCACCGGTCAGGCATTGCTCGACAGTTCCACAACTTATAAAAGCTTGTTAGTGAACAATCGCGATGCTCTGGCCTATCAGGGCAACTACCGCTTCACGCCTCATCTGGCAGGCCTAATCGGCTTTCATTTTGAGAACGAGCGCGGTCGCGAGGTCTACAACTCCTACTGGATCAGCCCCGTTCCCACTTACCAGATCGACGAAGCGGACTCGCGCACCAACTATGTTTATCTGGCCGCCGTGCAAGGCGACTTCAAGCGCCGTTTCTACTATCACCTCGGCGGCAGCCTGGAGCATTACTCTCTCTTTGGCACGCAAACTACCTCGAACGCGGGACTATCGTATTACGTGCTGCGTCCACGGGGGGGCCACTTCAACGGAACCCGAGTCTTCGGCAACTTCGGCGACGCCATTCGCGAGCCAAAGCTGACTGATAAATTCGGTTCGATCTACGAGATTTTGACATTAGCCAACGAGCAGTCGGTGATTCAGGAGTTCCACGTAACGCCATTGGCAGCGCCCACGACGCGCAGCTATGAGGCGGGAGTGGAGCAGGTCTTTCTCAGCAAGCACCTGACCTTCCGGTCCAGCTACTTCCACAACGAATTCGGGAAAGAGCTTGAGCCGGTCGGCGTCGGTTATCTAAACCTGCTTTTTCCCAACTACACGGCAGCTCAACTGAAACCACTGAAAATGATCGTCGACTCGAGCGGCGCATTTGACATCATGTCCAATACCCAGGCCTTCCGCGCGCAGGGCATCGAGACAACTGTTGAAAGCGGCATCGGCAAGAGCCTCTTCTTCCGCGGCGGCTATACCTATCTCGACGCAGTAGTCCAGCGCTCCTTCACCAGTGACAACGAAGATCTGCTGGCAGGCTACGGCTTCAGCTACAACGGCATCCCCTTGGGAAGTTCAACGCCGCTGGTGGGTGCTCGTCCCTTCCGCCGCGCGCCGCATACAGGCTTCATCACCGCCATGTACTCGCAAAAGAACATTACAGCAGTTCTCACCTCGGCCTTCGCCAGCCGCAGCGACGATTCCACCTATCTGCCTTACTCGGACGAGTACGGCGGCAACTCGCTGCTCTTGCCCAATCGCAATCTCGACTGGGGCTACGCCAAGCTGGATGCGGGCGCCAGCTTCAAGCTGCTCTCATGGCTCAGCGTCTACGGGCAAGCGCAGAACATCACTGACAATCAGCACATCGCGCCCATCGGCTATCCCAGCCTGCCTTTCAATTTCCGCACTGGCCTGCGGATCGAGTGGACCAAAGCCAACAAACACTGAAATCACTGATAAACGCAAGTTACTTTTGCACACACAAGGCTGGGGATTGATTCCCAGCCTTGCTGCTTTTGAAGAAAGAATTGGAGCCGGAATTTCTCAACTCCCTGATTACAAAGCAGAGTATTTCGCAAAATATAACTTAAAAATAGTTTCATAATATGAAATCTAATTTGTAAGAAATTGCACATTTTTTGCTTTTCTGTCTCTTCTTTACACAATAGCTGTTGAAAACTTAACCCAATAAGGATTAGATTTGTTTCACACCCAGGCTTGTATTGCTTGATTTAATCTGCGCTTTTTGATATTGAGGTATGCCACATGATCTGCCCGAAGTGTCAGTCGTCTTCGTTATCCGTTGTCGCCGCGGAGATTCGTCTCTACCGCAACTGTCATCGCACACTCAGCCACCCACCCATGACACCGTCGCCTGACATCAGGGTTTGTCTCGACTGCGGCTGGTCGGAGTTTTCAATTCCGCGCTCATGGCTCTCCGCCGGATGGCTGCGCCCACTGCGTACAGCGCCCGTCCCGCCGACAGCTTCCATCGTCTCCTCGAATGTCGCTGTTCTGACATCCTGAGGGTAGAGTTGGCGCGCTGCGGGGCTTAAGCGATGAGTCGCCCAAGCTAGTGAGGAAATGTGCGCGCCTGCGCTGGTCTCCGCCCCGAAAATTTATCTCACGCAAACAGGCCCCCAGCCGAAGCTGGAGGCCTTTTGTTCTTGCTTTTGCGCCAAAGGTGCGTTTGCCTGTACGGCCAGTCCGCACCGGGGTCCCCGGCGACCGGTCTTCGTCGCTGGGGTGATTAGTACATTCCGTCCATGCCGCCGCCGTGGCCGCCGCCGGCCGGAGCAGCCTTCGGCTCAGGCAGCTCGACGATCAGAGCTTCGGTAGTCAGCAGTAATCCGGCAATCGACGCCGCGTTCTGCAACGCCGTCCGCGTTACCTTGGTCGGATCGATGACGCCGGCCTTGACTAGGTCCTCGAAGACCGAAGTCTGCGCGTTGTAGCCGTAGTGCGGATCCTTGTGCTCCAGCACCTTGGCCACTACCACCGCGCCCTCTTCGCCGGCATTGGCAACGATCTGCCGCAGAGGCTCTTCGAGCGAACGGCGAACAATGTTGGCGCCGATCTTCTCATCGCCTTCCAGCGTCTTGATCAGCGCGTCCACCGCGGGAATAGCGCGAACCAGCGCCACGCCGCCGCCGGGGACGATGCCTTCCTCGACCGCCGCGCGCGTTGCATGCAGAGCATCCTCGACGCGAGCCTTCTTCTCCTTCAGCTCAGTCTCGGTTGCCGCGCCCACCTTGATGATGGCCACGCCGCCGACCAGTTTGGCCAGCCGCTCCTGCAGCTTCTCCTTGTCGTAGTCCGAGGTGGTCTTCTCGATCTGCGAACGAATCTCCTTGACGCGGCCTTCGATCTCGGTGGCCTTGCCGCCGCCGTCAACAATCGTAGTGTTGTCCTTGTCGATGGTGATGCGCTTGGCCTTGCCCAGGTCTTCGAGCTTTACGCCTTCCAGCTTGATGCCCAGATCCTCGGTGATGGCCTTGCCGCCGGTCAGAATCGCAATGTCGCCCAAAATCGCCTTGCGCCTGTCGCCGAAGCCGGGAGCCTTGACGGCAGCCACATTCAGCGTGCCGCGCAGCTTGTTGACGACCAATGTCGCCAGTGCTTCGCCTTCCACATCCTCGGCGATAATCAACAGCGGCTTGCCGCCGCGCGCCACCTGCTCCAGCAGGGGAAGCAGGTCCTTCATCGCACTGATCTTCTTCTCGAAGATCAGGATGTAAGGCTCGTCGAGAATCACTTCCAGCCGCTCGGCGTCGGTCACAAAGTAAGGGCTAAGGTAGCCGCGGTCAAACTGCATTCCGTCCACAGTCTCAAGGGCGGTGAGCATCGTCTTCGACTCTTCGATGGTGATGACGCCGTCCTTGCCGACTACCTTGACTGCTTCGGCGATGATGTCGCCGATCTCCTGGTCGCCATTGGCTGAGATCGCGCCCACCTGAGCAACCGATCCTTCGTTGACTGGCTTCGAGAGCTTGCCGAGCGCGCCGTCGTTGGTCCACTTGCCGTCCTTGTCGCGGGTGCCGATAATCGTCGCCACGGCCTTGTCGATGCCGCGCTTCAGAGCTGTCGGGTTCGCGCCCGCCGCCACCGTCTTCACGCCTTCGCGGAAGATCGACTGCGCCAACACGGTCGCGGTCGTGGTTCCGTCGCCGGCCACGTCGCTGGTCTTCGATGCGACTTCCTTCACCAACTGCGCGCCCACGTTCTCCATCGGGTCTTTCAACTCGATCTCTTTGGCCACCGTCACGCCGTCCTTGGTGATGGTCGGCGATCCGAACTTCTTCTCGATAACTACATTGCGGCCCTTGGGGCCGAGTGTTGCCTTCACCGCGTCCGCCAGCGTATTCACGCCGCGCAAGATCGCCTGACGGGATTCCTCACCGTGCAATATCTGCTTTGCCATTGCTGTAAATCTCCTTGAAAACAGTTGTCAGTTGTCAGTTATCAGTTGTCAGTATCCGGTATTCAGTCGTCAGTCGACTCATTCACTTCAACAGGTATTCGCTGACAACTGAAAACTGATAACTGACTACTTTTTTACGATTCCCAGAACTTCTTCTTCGCGCATAATCAGAAACTCCTCGCCGTCGATCTTGATCTCGGTACCGGAGTACTTGCCGAAGAGAATCTTGTCGCCCGCCTTCACGTCCAGCGGGAAGACCTTGCCTTCGTCGTTCGATTTGCCCTTGCCGACGGCGATCACTTCGCCTTCCTGGGGCTTCTCTTTGGCGCTGTCGGGGATGATGATGCCCCCGCGAATGGTTTCGCCCTCTTCCAGACGGCGGACTAGAATCCGGTCATGGAGCGGGGTGAAGCTGGTTGCTGCCTTCGTTGATGCCATTTCTTCGCTTCTCCTTCGCACGCGGACGGGGGTGAGCCACGCCGCGAGATATGGGTGGATTTGTTAAGAAAACACTCTGGAATCTGCGAGTTGCACCCTGATGCACAGGAATTGCAACCTCCGGTGAGCACTCCAGCCAGCACGACGCTGGCACTCTCACCTTCCAATTGCTAACGATAGGCAACTCGGCTCTAATTTGTCAAGCGGTTTATTGTGAAAATATGAGCGCATTGCACTAATATATTGTGATATTGCCCAAACGAATTGCAGCCTGATTCAATAAATCGGAGTTGCGACTGTGGACGGCCTTCCGTTTGAATACCATTTGATCGTGCCGAGTGCCCCATCAATTCCGCGTTGCCGGGGCATCCATGGACTCGGGGTTCCCGGAGAGCGGTTGTTGCTCGCTGGGGTGTGGAATCGAAGGATCTGCGGGTTCTTTTGCATAAAATTACCCTCCCAACGCGCACAATCAAACCATGAACAACAAGCGCATCCCGGGCTTTTTACTGATAACTGACAACTGATAACTGACAACTGACTCCACCCCCTACCCCCCCCTTTTTCTGTGAAACTGTGAGACTGTGACGAAATTACTCGCCTGATCTTGTAGCAGATTCCGCGTTAGCTTACAAACCATTTACAATGGCTCCATGACTCGCCGCTTTCTGATCCGTCTCTGTCTTGTTGTGGCCGGACTTGGCCTGATCCTTTCTTCGCTCAACGCTGGCGCGCAGCAAAACCCCGCCAAGCGCGGCCGGAAATACAAATCGCCGCCGCCCACAGCGCGTGTCGAGGTCACAATTGTGCGCGACTTCAATGACAAGCCCGTATCGAATGCCGCCGTCATCTTCCATCTGGTGGGGGAAGTGGGCAATATGGAGATAAAGTCCAACGAGGATGGCAAGGCAGTCATCGACGTGCTGCCACTCGGCTCGGATGTGCGGCTGCAGATTATCGCCAAGGGCTTCCAGACCTATGGAGAAGACTTCAAGATCGACAAGCCGGAGATCGCCATCGGCGTTCGCATGAAGCGCCCCGGCGGTCAGTACTCGATCTATGGGAAGAACACACCGGCGGCCGGCAGCGGCGCGGCTCCTGATGCAACTCCGCCTGCGCCCAAGCCGGATGCGCAGCCCAGCCAGCAGCAGACGAAGTAAAGTATCTCTCGCGATACCTCGGTCGAGCCGAACTGATCGCTAACGCTCGTACGGGTGAAGGAGATGGATTGAAAGCCGAAATTAAGGGCCGTTGGAGTCTCCTCGGCATTATTGTTTCCGCACTTTACGTCTTTCTCGTTGTGGTCGCTTATGCATTTGCTGCTACCGGCAAACCAAGTGGATTGGGATACGAATGGATTCCCTTTATCACTATTGCAATGCCTTGGTATGATTGGGTTCCCAACTACATATTTGGCACTTCTTGGTACTACGCGATCTTACGAGAGTTAATCATTCTTGGGATTATATTGAATGCTGGCATTCTGTACCTTCTAGTCACATTTTTGGAAAAGGTCTTGCAAAGGCTTTTCCGGAAGAAGTAAGGAATCCCATCGCTGCTCAAATTTATCGTTGGGACGTGAGAGTTTATGACAAACGAACCCCGTCACGGCAAAGCGGCACTGGTTACCGGCGGCGCGCGACGCCTGGGCCGGGAGATTGCGCTGGCCTTGGCGCAGGCCGGCGCGGATGTGGCCATCACCTTCCGCAACTCCCGCGACGAGGCCGCCGCGACAATAAATGAGATCGAAAGCATTGGCCGCCGCGCGCTCTCCGTCGAGTGCGATGTGCGCTCCGAAGCCTCGGTGCGCGCCGCCATTGCCGCCACTGTCGGCTACTTTGGGCGGCTCGACATTGTCGTGAACAATGCCGCCGTCTTCACCTCCGCTCCGCTGGAAAAACTGACCATAGAGCAGTGGAATGAGGTCTTAGAAACGAATACGCGCGGGCCATTCCTCGTCGCCCGCGAGGCATTGGTTCATCTGCGCGCATTCGAGGGCCGGATCATTAACATCGGCTCGCTGGGCGGGATGAGAGCCTGGGCCAGCCATGCGCATTACTGCGCATCGAAGGCCGCACTGCATATGCTCACGCTGGCGATGGCCAAAGACTTTGCGCCGGAGGTGAGCGTCAACTGCGTCGCGCCGGGATGGATCGAGATGGAGGAGAGCGATGTCGAGCGAGCTGCGCACTTTGCCGCTAAAACTCCCATGCAACGCAACGGGAGCGCGGAAGAGGTCGCTCAGGCGGTGATCTTCTTCGCAGCTGGACCTCACTTTGTCACCGGCCAGGTGTTGGCCGTTGATGGCGGGCTGGGGTTGTAGACTCTATCGAGCAAAGAACCGCTTGAAGAAGTTGGGTCTGACATCTTTAGTTTCGTCGTCGCCGGCGTTTGCGCGCCCGCTAGGCACGGCAAACTTCTTCGCGCGGAACTTCATCGGCCTGCGCTCTCTGAGGCCGATCATCTCCGGTTGCGCGGGCCAGGGCGCGCCCGCAACGGCTGCCTGCGGATTGGTCACAAAGAGCCGCCGCGCCGTCTCCTCGCCCGCATGGCGGAGAACGTAGTCGTAGCCCTTCTTCAAATGAGGCGGGCGGCTGGTCATGTTGTGCGCGTCGCTGGCGACGAAGTGAATCCAGTTGCGCTCCAGCAACTCGTTGGAAAAGGCCTCGGCCATCTTGCCGAAGCGCCCATAGAGCGAGCCGGCGGTGACCTGAAGCAGGCAGCCGTTGCGCAGCCAATCGGCGACGATCTCCGGATTGCCCAGTGCCGCAGGATAGCGCTCTGGATGGGTCACGACAAGCGTATAGCCAGCCGATTGCAGCATAAACATCGCATCTGAGATCGGCGGAGGAATCGCTGTGTTGGGGAATTCGATCAGCAGGTAGCCCTTGCCGTCGATGGAGTAGCGCGGCGGGTTGGCTGCGGCATCATAGATATTCTCAGCGTACATATGGAAGTCGCAGGCCAGGCTCAATTCCATTTCGTCGGCCAGCAGTTCTTGCAGCTCGGCGAAGCGCGCATTGATCAGTGCGGCGTTATAGGGCCAATGCTCGCTGGCGTGCGGTGTGCAGACAATGCGCGTGACACCGTTGGCCGCTGACTCGCGCGCCATCGCCAGCGAGGATTCCAGATCGGGCGCGCCGTCGTCCACTCCATAAAGCAGATGATGATGGAGGTCAATCATTGCAGAGTGTCTCGTAACCTGCTAGTTTCGTGACAGTTTGATAGTGAAAGAGTGAAGAAGTGAAAGAGTGAAAAAACTGCGCTATTCTTGCTTCACTCATTCACTTATTCACTGTTCAGTGAACCGCCAACGCCGCGATCATCGACTTGAAAAGCTTAAGGCCGTCAGCGGAGCCGAGCACGAGTTCGCTGGAGCGGTCCGGGTGCGGCATCATTCCCAGCACGTTCCTCTTCTCGCTGAGGATGCCCGCGATGTTGCCGAGCGAGCCGTTAGGGTTGGCTTCCGGCGTGATCTCGCCCTGCGGCGTCGCGTAGCGGAAGGCGATTCTGTCCTCGGTCTCCAGCCGGTGCAACTCCTCCGGGGTACAGAAGTAGTTGCCTTCCATGTGCCCGATCGGCATCTGCGCGACCTCGCCCTTGGCGAACAGGTTGGTGAATGGCGAATCGACTGTCTCAGTGCGGAGATAAACCTGCTTGCAGATGTATTTGAGTCCGGCGTTGCGCATCAGCGCGCCGGGCAGCAATCCAGCTTCGGTGAGAATCTGAAAGCCGTTGCAAATGCCCGCCACAAGGCCGCCGCCGTCGGCAAAGCGCTTGACTGACTGCATCACCGGCGAAAAGCGCGCGATCGCTCCGGTGCGCAGGTAATCGCCATAGGCAAAGCCGCCGGGAACCAGCACGGCATCAACGCCTTGCAGGTCTTCCGAATCGTGCCAGAGAAAGGTGACCGGCTGATGAGCCACTTCCGCGATCACGTTGAAGGTGTCGTGGTCGCAGTTGGAGCCGGGAAAGATGATGACCCCGAATTTCATGCTTCTAATGTATCAGCTTCGCCGGGGAAGACGATTGGACTACCAGAGCCGCGCCAAAATATTGCATGAATGGCTGGGCAATTCCATCACAGTTTCACGGAAAAGGGGGGGGTAGTGCCAGTTCTCAGTTGTCAGTTCACAGTTCTCAGTAAAAAGCCCGGAGAGTTGGTCGGTGGTCATGGTTATATTGTGCTCCTCAAAGCGGAAATAATGTGCAAATTATCTTCGCGCGATTGCCCTGACCGGGCCGATTGCCGAAGAAAGCTACAGGCCGCCAATGATATACTCTCTGAGGTTAGGTGCGTGCCCGCGCCTCTATTTTTCACTCTCACTGAGGTACTTATGTCCGGCCACTCAAAATGGGCCACAATCAAGCACAAGAAGGGCGCGCTGGATGCCAAGCGCGGCAAGATATTCACCCGCCTGCTCAAGGAAATCGCTGTCGCTGCCAAGGGCGGCGGCAACCCTGACACCAACGCACGCCTGCGCACTGCCGTTCTGGCGGCCAAAGCGGAAAATATGCCGCAGGATAACATCAAGCGCGCGATCCTGCGCGGCACCGGCGAACTGGAAGGCGTCAGCTACGAGGAGATCAGCTTCGAGGGCTACGGCCCCGGCGGCGTGGCCATCATCGTCGATGTGCTGACCGACAACCGCAACCGCGCGGTGAGCGAGATTCGCCATGCTTTTTCAAAGAACGGCGGCAACCTGGGCGAGAACGGCTCGGTGCGCTTCATGTTTTCCAAGAAGGGTCTGATCGCGGTCGAGAAGGGCGCGGCCACCGAAGAGCAGTTGATGGACATCGTGCTCGAACATGGCGGCGAAGACCTGAACGACGAAGGCGACACCTGGGAGATTGTCACTGAACCCAGTTCGCACGAGGCTGTTGCCGCGGCGGTGAAGGCTGCCGGCATTCCCACCGTGATGAGCGAAGTGACGATGGTGGCCTCCACCTACACCAAGCTCGAAGGCAATACGGCCGGTCAGATGATGCGTCTACTGGAGGTTCTCGAAGACCTCGACGATACGCAGAATGTCTACTCGAACTTCGACATGGACGCCGATCAGATGGAAGCCGCGGCGGGCTGATTCTTCGCCGGGTTGGCAACGGAATGGCCGCCCGGTTGTGGCGGCCTTTTTATGGAGATGCTGGATTTAGTTACAAAGAGGGGATGAACATTGACTCGAATCACGAGGCTTTTCTTTTTTGTATTGATGGCGGGAAGTATGATTGCCGCCGCGCAAACTTCTAACCCCAATACTCCAGGCGCTGGTTACGATCCGCCGTCCCTTGCATCTACAGGCACTGGACTCCATAGTATTCCCGGTAACCCCGTCGCTCAGGTCCGCGAAGACCGCAGTTGGGAGTACGGCCCCTTCATCAACTACGGCATCGGCGTCGGTGATCGTTCGTCGTACAAGTTTCTCTCGGCCGGCTTTGAGTTGGGCAAGAACATAAGTCCGGTGATTCACGCGGGCGTCTTCAGCGGCCAGTTCGAGTACGCCGGAAACATCATGCCGCTTTGGCAGGCCTACACACCGGCCCCGCATTACGACTCGAATTATATGTGTGTTGAAAACGGGACCGCCTCGCCCTGCACACTACTGGTTGGCGGCGGAACCTTTCGCGGCGTCAGCCTCACTCCGGTGATCTTTCGCTGGAACTTCCTCACTAACTCGCGCAGGATACAGCCGTGGTTTCAGGCTGCTGGCGGGCTGATCTACACCACGCACGAGTTCCCGCCGGATTTTGAGGGGAAGCAGATCGTTAACGGTGTGGCCGTCACGATGGACGGCTCGACAAGCGTATGGAACTTTTCGCCGCAGGGCGGCTTTGGCATTCACTACTTCACCAAAGCCAAGCGTTCGATTGATCTGGGCGTCAATGCCGTTCACATCTCCTCGGCCTCGCTGGGCGACCGCAACCCCGGCGTCAATGCCAGCCTTCAATTTCAACTGGGCTACACCTTCTGGAAGTGATCTTGCGAAAGGAACCATGGGCGGGCCAGTAGTCGAGTGTGTGCCGAACTTCTCCGAGGGCAAGGATGCCCGGCGGGTCGAGGCCATTGTGGCGGCGATGCGCGTTGACGGAGTGCATCTGCTCGATTGGTCAATGGACGCTGCTCACAACCGCTCGGTGGTCACTGTGGCCGGCGATCCGGCGGCGGTGGTCGAGTCGGCAATTCGCGGCGCGGGCAAGGCAGCCGAACTGATTGATCTGACCCATCAGCAGGGCGTTCATCCCCGCATCGGAGCGGCGGACGTGATTCCCTTTGTGCCCGTCAGCGGCATCAAGTTGGAGCAGTGCGCGCTGCTGGCCCGCCAGGCGGGACTGGAGATTTGGCGCAGGTTCAATGTACCGGTTTACTTTTACGAAGCGGCTGCCGCGCGCCCGGACCGGGCGAATCTAGAAGAGGTGCGGCGAGGGCAATTCGAGCAATTGCGCGAGGCTGCGGGCAAGGACTCCGCGCGCCGCCCGGACATTGGCGGACCCAATCTTCATCCCACCGCCGGAGCTTGTGCTATCGGCGCCCGCAGATTTTTGGTGGCATACAACATCTACTTCGATTCCGCCGATGTAGCCACAGTTCGCGCGATTGCCAAAGAGATTCGCGCTGCATCGGGCGGTCTTAAAGGCGTGAAAGCGATGGGAGTGCTAGTGGGCGGTCGCGCGCAACTATCGATGAACATTACCGATTTCGCGGTCACGCCGATCTCTCAGGTTTATCGCGAGACCCGCGCATTGGCCCTGCGCTACAAGGCCGCGCCCGTCGAGGGCGAGATCATAGGTCTGATTCCCGAAGCGGCCTGCGAGCGGGAGAGCGAGTGGATGCGTCAATTGATTGGGTTCGATGAGCGGACCAAGATTCTGGAGCGTCGCCTTGATGCTCCTCTGGGTTGGCCGGGAGCGGTGTCTCCGGCCAGAACAGCGTGATGAACGCATATCATTTGCGTCTAACAGGTAGAATGAGAGTGATTCAGTAACGGCAGGTTGACCATCAAGTGCGTGAAATGGTCCGGTTTTGCAACCGTTTTTCGCCAATGAATTCCCAGCACTGCCGCGACTGTGGAGGATGAATACGTTGAAAACAATTTTGAGATTTACAATTCCGGCGCTTTTCCTGGCTGCGGCCGCTTCGCTGCAGGCAGCGCAGTTGTCCGCCGATTCGCGTAATGCCATTCCACATGATGTGCAGCAGTTGGTTGCCATCGACTATCACGAGATGCAGAACTCGAACTCGGCGATGAGCTTACGCGATCGCGTGATGCCGCCCGAACTGAGCCGTTTTGAAGATGCACTGGAGAAATCCGGCCTGAACGAAAACCACGATGTCGAGCAACTGGCCTTTGCCCTTTTTCGCCCCAAGAGCGGTGAAGAGCGGGTGGAGACCGTCGGCATAGCCCAGGGTCAGTTCTCCGTGCAGGATATTCTGGCCAACTTCCGCAAGAAGGGGATCAAGGCCACTCTGGTGCGCACCAATAAGCTCTATCCGATGGCCAAGACCAGCATGGTGCTCTGCTTTGTGAATCCCTCCACCATGGTCTTCGGCGACAACGATGCGGTGACCAAAGCACTGGACTCCCGCGACGGCGTCTCACCCAGCTTGCTGACCAATGCGCCGCTGATGGAGGCTATGAAGTCCGTGGATTCTGAACCGCTCTGGAGCATTCTCGACAAGAAGGGAACCCAGACGATGATGAGTCTGGCGTTGAGCGAGGCTAGTTCGCTTGGCGACTTTGACAGCGTGCGCAAGCACCTCCAATGCTCCTGGTACTCGATGAACTTCCAGCACGGCGTGAAGTTCGACCTCACCGTCGCCACAGACGATCCGTTTACCTCATCCACGCTCTCATCGCTTCTTTCAGCGGCGCTGAAGCTGCGCAAGATGAGCGGCTCGGATGCCGAAAAACAGGCGCTCAGCGCGACTACCGTCTCCTCCGACGCCAGCCGCCTGTCGATCCACTTTGCCACCACGGATGCGCAGTTCACCAGCCTGCTGCAATCCCCGCTCTTCCAGGGACTGATGCACTGATGAGAGATCGGAAGCGATCTGGGAAAAAATCCGCGCGGGCTTTGCGGGCTTAAAAACTCGGACATTCTGGCGAAATTGGCCAGAGACTTTCCTCAGGGGCTAAAGCCCGCTTATGTTTTGCTACACTTACGGCACGACTGAAGTCGTGCCCTGACACTTCTTGATTTTCCTCAGAGTTTTTCTGCGGTCTGTGGAGTCGTGCCCTGACACTTCTTGTTTGTCCAAAGAGTTTGTCCGCCGCCTGTGATGTCAAACCGAATGGCCAGCAACAGCCTCCAGCGGTTCGGTATGTTGTGCGTTCTCGATTCCGGCCTCGTCGCTGTTGCAGACCTGATTCCGTCCGTTGAATTTAGCACGGTAGAGCGCCTTGTCCGCCATCTCGATCAGATCGTTGGAGTGCTTGCCAAACCGGGGAATCATGGTGGCGCAACCGGCGGAGATGGTCACAATGCCAGCCGCAGTGCCGCTGTGCGGAAGCCTGCGGCTGCGCAGTGACTCGCATATCTCGTTGGCCACACTCATCGCGCCCGCGCTTTCCGTATTCGGCAGGACAACCACAAACTCCTCGCCGCCGAAGCGCGCCACCAGGTCTCCGGGGCGCGAGACCACATCCATGCATGCTTCGGCAATTTGCTTGAGGCAGTTGTCTCCGCGCTGGTGCCCGTAGGTGTCGTTGTAGACCTTGAACTTATCTGCGTCAAGCATCAGCAGCGAGAGCGGCTGACGGTCGCGCATACTGCGCCGCCACTCGATGTTCAGGTACTGATCGAAGCGGCGGCGATTGGCCAATCCCGTCAGGGCGTCGGTAATCGCCAGAGCCTCCACGGCATTGTAGGCCTCCTGCAGTTTCTTTTCCGCCTCCTTGCGCTCGGAGACATCGCGAACCACATTGAGGATGCCCGTAGGCTGGCAGGTCTGCGGATCGCGCACCAGGCGCAGACTGGCCTCGACCCAGATGTACTCGCCGTCCGGCTTCTGCACGCGGCACTCAATCATCGCGCATTCGCGGCCGGAGTTCAACTCATGGATAATCGTCTGCGCTCGCTGCTGGTCGTCGGGATGAACCATCTCCGCGCCGCTTTTTGTCAGCAGCGTCTCGGGATTCCAGCCCAGGCTTTCTCCCGACGATGAAACATAGCTGCGATTGCCGTTGAGATCGGCAAGAATTATGGCGTCGCGGGAGTTTGCACTGACCAGCGCGTGCAGAGCCGCAATCTTTTCCAACTGGCTTACCATCTCCTGCTCACGCTCCAACACCACAGAGATGCTATAGAGCAACAACACCGCCGAGCCGATGTAGACCTGTAGCAGAATTACCGGATCAATCGGCGTCAGCGCATGAGGCTGCGCAAAGGGTCCGTAGCCGTGCAGCGTGCACCAGCTTCCTGCCACGGCGGCAAAGAGCGTCGAGATCGCCGCCCATCCCATCCCCAACTGAATGATCACCAGCGCCAGCAGAGGATAGACGACAAACAAGAGCGGAATTCTGGTCTGCGAAAAAGCGGCCAGAGTCACAGCGACAAGCAGGAATAGATTCGTCCAATGCTGTTTGAAGTGATGCGCATTCTTGAAGTTTCCGCTCAGAATCGCTACGCAGACCGGAGTCACAATCCCGATGCCCAGGCAATCGGCAATGGTCCATTCCATTGCCGTGACCCGCGGATGAATTTGCGGCCAAATTATTGTGAGCAGCGCAATCATCGCACCCGACGCGAGCGGAGCCGCCACAATGCCATAGCTCACAAAGCGGATCAGGTAAGTGCGCTCAGTAAAATGCGGCGGTGGACTCAGCTTCCTGCGCAGCAGCAGCGCGGCGATCAGCACTTCAGCTAGATTCAGCGCCGTCGATAGCAGGCTCATACGCCAAGGCTGTCTGCAAAGGACACTGCCCGCAAAGAGGGCCGCTGCTCCGGTGACAAAGTAAGCCGGCCAGCGGCGGCGAGAGGCCGTCAGCAGAAAAGCCAGCAGCACTCCATTGCCAATCCAAATCAGGCTGGCCACGGAGATGGAGCAGATGGCTCCCGCTGCCACAGCTATCGAAAGAAAGCACCAGGCCAGACGCACTGTATACCGGCGCCTTCGCAACCAGGAATGCGCGAGACGGATGATGACGGACTCTGCGCTTGGACGCATTCGGCCCTCTCCAGTCTATTTATCGGATGATTAGTGCAAGGGAATAGCGGACGAGAGGGTTATCGAGCAGTTATTATGGGTGTCGAAGCAGATGAGAGCTTTTTGATTACTGCTGAGGAGTCAAGTGAGGATGAAACTCTGCCTTCCCTTCGGGCAGCAGAACGATCTCGATCCGGCCCTCTTGCCGCTCACTGAGCGCAGGGCCTTCAATCTGAGCCAGCCGCCCATCGCTCGCTGTGTACTGCACCTTGAGCAGTCCGCTGCCGCGTACCTGAATGCGATAAGGCAATGAGGCTCCCGCTGCCATGCTGTCAGCGCCAAAGCCGGCGCTGGGATAATCGACTTCGAGCAGTTGAATCGTTCCTCCGGTGCGGTTCTCCACCGTCGTCTCGATGTGGTACGAGTGGCAAGCGACGAGCGGAATCATCGCCGCAAACAGAAGTGCTGCCATGATGGAATTCCACGATCCCCAATCAGCTTTACTCATCCTGCCCCGCCGGCTTCTTTCCCGCGACCTGTTTTTCAAGGCGATCCAGTCGCTTCATCAGCTCCGGCAGCCGCTGGAAGATCGCCACCGCCCGCAGCCAGACGCGATTGTCGAAGCCGGGTGAGCCGGAGATGATCTTCCCCGGCGGAATATCGTGCGAGACCGCCGATTGCGCGGTCAGAATCACGCCGTCGCCCACCGTGCAGTGGCCGGCCACGCCCGTCTGCCCCGTCAAAATCACATCGTTGCCGATGATCGATGAGCCGGCTAATCCCGTCTGCGCGCAGATCAGCGTCCTTTCGCCGACGTGCGATGCGTGCCCGATCTGGACGAGATTGTCCACCTTGCTTCCGTTGCCGATGCGCGTCTCGCCCACGGTAGCGCGGTCGATGGTGGCGTTGGCCTGCACGTCCACGCCGTTGCCGATGCGCACCGGACCCGACTGCGGAATCTTCTCCCAATCGCCCTTCTCGTTTTTAGCAAAGCCAAAGCCGTCCGAACCGATGATGACGCCATTCTCCAGCGTCACGTGGTCGCCGAGAATGCAGCCCTCGCGCACCACGGCGTGAGCATGAGCAAAGAAATGGCTGCCGATCTCCGCGCCCGGATAAATCACCACGTGCGGCAACAGCGTGGCATTCGCGCCTAGTTTGACGCGCGGACCAATCACGACATAAGCCCCGATGTGTGCGCCCTTGCCGACGACCGCCGTCGAATCGATCACCGCAGTCCGATGAATCCCTGGCGCGTAAGCCGGCGGCTGATAAAAAAGGCCCAGCGTGCGCGAGAAAGCGAGGTAAGGGTTCTTCACCCGCAGCGTCGCCGCTTCAATCTCCGGAAACTCCGGCTCGACGATCACCGCCGCGGCCCGCGTCTTGCGCGCCAGAGCGCCATATTTGGGATTGGCGACGAAGGTCACCTCCGCCGGTCCAGCCTCTTCAATCCCATTTACTCCTGTGATTTCCAGCTTCGCGTCTCCGCGCAGCTCCGCACCTAACTTCTTTGCCAACTCACCTAGCTTCATGGCAAGAATTGTACCGGATGGGGCGACAGGCACGTACTTCATTAGCTCATTCGACAGCATCCGGCTCGCTCGCAAACAGCTCCGGCTGTTCCATTGTTCGCCCGGCAGTCTCACTCCGCTTGCGTCCCGACGCGCCGACCACACCCACGACTTCAAGCGTTTGAATCGCCTGCCGCGGCACATAGATTCTCTGCGTGTTGGAGCGCGTGTCGGGCGGGGTGAGCAGCAGTCCTGCGCCCTCGACGAAGGTGCGGTCGTTGGCGGCCAAGCCCTCCAGCTCCTCGCCGTCGCTCAGCGTCATGCGCAGCCACAGGCCGGGAGTCCGCGGGCGAATGGCGAAGCGCTTGTGCAGCAGCCGCTCCGGGTTGGCGCTTTCGCCGGCTGGGAGGTCGCGCACATAACAGACCCATTTCACCTGCGCCCAGGCGATGTGCATTACCTTGCCGCCCAGGTCGAGTATCTCCAGTTCGGTCTCAGGCTGATTTGCCGCCTCCGGGCCAAAGCCGGTCGTTGCATAGCCGGCGCACCAGTCACGGCTGAACTTGCGCACGATCACAGGTTTGCGTTGGGAGGCCACTGTTTTGGATTGTCGCACGAATACCGTGGTCCCGGCGAATAGAATGCGCCGTCACATCTTGCCGGGTTGTATTATCGTTGTGGATGGAGCATGAAGAATATGGCAAATGAGGACGGCGATATGATTGGCGACCTTGCGAAGAATCTCTGGTTTCTACTTACTCTTGTCATTCCCGGCCTTGTAACCTATGGCACGTTCCGGCTCCTTCTTTTCATGGACGGCGTCGACGAGCAATTGGCTACGCGGCTGGTGAAGCTCGACGAATCGACATTCGTGACGGCCAGCGTCGTGCTCGCGATTGCTCTATCCCAGCAAGCGATTTCTATATCGATCGAGGCGATCCTGGCTGCAATCGCCATCCGGATTAAGAGCCATGCTCCGCAATTTCATGATCTGATCTGCAATCGCTTTCAGTTGGCGGCCAAGGGAAAAATAAGTGAGAGCGCGACTCGCATTGTCGGCAATTTTTTTCTATCCATGAATGTCACCGTTGGCGTAGTCCTTCTTCTTGCATTCTTCATGGCATATGAGCACAAACAGTTGCTCTCCCCGGTTCCCCTGATTCTGGAAGGACTAATGCTGGCCGGAGTCGTCTCTACTATCTTCCGTTTTTTCAATGCCAAATGGGTTATCCATGCAATCACAAATGGTGCCGCGCATTCTGAAGCGCACACCGTCAAAAAATGATAAAGGAACGGAACCACGCGCCTTTTCTTTCATTCTTAATACGATTTAGCCCTCTGGTCCTGTATTCCTATTTTGATGGTTGATTCAATTTTCTAAAGACTTTTGATTTAATTTTGCTCTAAAAACCTGTAGACTGCCAACACGGTGATTTGAACGGATCTGATGGCGCGAAATACAACAAAGCAAAAGCTCTTTAACGGACGGGACCACTCCTGGATGCAGTTCAACCGGCGTGTGCTTGAAGAGGCCGAGGACCCGGCAAACCCGCTGCTGGAGCGGGTGAAGTTCCTGGCCATCACCGGCAGCAACCTCGACGAATACGTGGAAATACGTCAGGCGGGCTTGTTGCAGCGCATCGAGGACGGCTATCGCGAACCCGGCTTCGACGGCCTGCGCCCTGACGAATCCCTGGCCGTGCTGACCAGTGAGATTCACAGCTTTGTGGACGCGCAGTACCGCTGCTGGAATGAGCATTTGCTGCCGGAGCTGCGCAAGCAAGGCGTTCGATTGCTGGAGTGGGATGAGTTGAGCGAAGAGGCTCGCACCTACGCGCAGGAGTACTTTCAGCGCGAGGTGGACCCGCTGCTGACGCCCATCAGCATCGACCCCGCACATCCCTTTCCGCGCGTGCTGAATATGGCGCTCTGCCTTGCCCTGCTGCTCAAGCTCAAGCGGCGCAGCTCCGGCCCGCAGATACTGGGCGTGGTTACGGTGCCGCGCGCGCTGCCGCGCTTCGTTCGTCTGCCCAGCGCCGACGGCGTCTATGACTACCTGCTGCTGCAGGATCTAATCGCGCGGAACCTGGGCGGAATGTATCGCGGCTATGAGGTGCTCTCGCGCGCCGCCTTCCGCGTCACCCGCAACTCCAATCTCTACTTCGAGGAGGAAGAAGCGCGCTCGCTGCTGGAGACGATTCGCGTCGAACTGCACAACCGCCGCAAGGGAGACGCCGTGCGCCTGGAGATCGAGACCGGAGCCGACCCGGAGATCGTCGAGCGGCTGCGCGTCAACTTCGAGCTGGAAGAGGATCAGGTCTTCGAGGGCGACGGTCCTGTGAATCTTTCGCGGCTGATGTTTTTTTATGGCGATGTACAGCGGCCCGATCTGAAATTTCCTTCCTTCACGCCCCGAGCCTTCAAACTCAGCCGCAAGTCGGCCACCATCTTCGACGAGCTGCGCCAGCACGATGTTTTGCTCCACCATCCCTACGATTCCTACGATCCGGTCGTCGATTTCATCCAGCAGGGCGCGGAAGACCCCGCCGTGGTCACGATGAAGCAGACCCTCTATCGCACCAGCCAGGATTCGCCGGTCTTCGCGGCGCTGATTGAGGCCGCCGCCAGCAAGGAGGCGACGCTGGTGGTCGAGCTGATGGCCCGCTTCGACGAGGCCTCGAATATCCGCTGGGCGCGCTCGATGGAAGATGCCGGAGTGCAGGTCTTCCACGGCGTCGTCGGCCTTAAGACGCATTGCAAGCTGGCGATGCTGGTGCGGCGCGATGAGGACGGCGTCACCCGCCGCTACTGCCATCTCGGCACCGGCAACTACAACCCCGTCACCGCCCGCTTCTACACCGATCTGAGCCTGCTGACCGCCGATCCGCAGATTACCGAGCGCGTTCACATGGTCTTCAACTACCTGACCGCGCACGCCGAGATCGACGACTATAGACCGTTGTTGGTGGCGCCGTTGACAATGGCCGAGAGCTTCCTCGGCCTCATTCGCCGCGAACAGGAGCACGCCAAGTCCGGACGCCCTGCGCACATCGTCGCCAAGATGAATGCGCTGCTGGAGCCGACGGTCATTGAGGCGCTTTACCAGGCCTCGCAGGCCGGCGTCGATGTGGACCTGATCGTGCGCGGCCTCTCAATTCTCCGCCCCGGCGTCAAGGGATTGTCCGAGCGCATCCGCGTCCGCTCCATCGTAGGCCGCTTCCTGGAGCACTCGCGCATCTTCCACTTTGCCAACGGCGGCAACGATGAAATCTTTCTCGGCTCGGCCGATTGGATGCCGCGCAATCTTTTCGAACGCTGCGAGGTCGTCTTTCCGGTTCGCGATCCGGCGGCTATCGCCCGCATTCATGACGAAATTTTACCTGCCTATCTGGCGGACACGGTCAAAGCGCGCCTGCAACAGCACGACGGCAGCTACCAGCGCGCCAGCAAATTGCTCAAAGACGTCAAACCCTTTGCCAGTCAGGATTTTTTGATGCAGTTGGCCGAGGGCAAGGCGGAGTTGAGCGCCATTCCCAAAGCGCCCGTCGCCCAGGCCTGAATACCCATGCTCTGACAGGAGAAGGTTGCGATCTCGGCGGCGCGGCGAAGGGCTGGTTCAAACTCCATGCCCGATGCAAAGAAGTAAGCGAAGGCGCCGTGGAGAACATCGCCCGCGCCGAGAGTGTCGGCTGCGTCGATCTGGGCGATCTCGATCTCAAAGCGCCGTCCGCGCTCATAGCCGAGAATCGGACGCGGGCCGCGAGTGAGGGCGATTGAAGGAACGCATTTCTCAGCGAACCAGTTGAATAGCCTGTCAGTGCTGGCGTCGATACAGTCCGCTGGAAAACTCGAATTTGTGCGAGCTTTGTAAAAGGGCACGACTTCAGTCGTGCCGCAAGAGCGACTAAATAAATGTTGGGCTTTAGCCCCTGAGGGATGTTCTTCGCCCGAATCTTCGAGTTTTTCCGCAGCCTCGACAGTCAATCCAGTTTGTTCAGGAACGGCAAAGCGCTCACTACAAATCGCGACGGAAAGCAGCGGAGCAAGTTCTTCGGTTCCAGGCTTCCAACTGCCTCCGTCCAGGCAGATTGCCGATCCGGCGGCCTTGCAGGCAGCGAGCAAAGGCAGCGTCTCCGCGAGATGAAAGCCGTCGCAGAGCAGAACCGGCGGGAGCGCGCCCCAGAAGGTTGGGACGGCCTGCTCCCATACGGTTGGTAATGGGGTAAGCTGGACGGTCGAGATCGGCGGATTGACGATGGTGCGGCTGCTCGTGGCGTTGTTGATCAGCACAGTGGTCAGCGGCGTCTCATAAGCCGTGCCCGCGGCCAGATCGTGCAGGGCGATTTGGTGGTGAGCAAGCTCTGCACGGACCAGCGCGGCCCACGGTCCTCCTCCAACAGCGCTGATCAGCATTGCTTCGCCGCCCAGCAGAGAGTGCGTGATGGCGGCGTTCAGCGCTGGGCCTCCCGGCGTGGCCCGGAAATCTCGCGAATAGACTTTGGAGTCCTCGGCGGGAAGTTCGTCGAGACAATAGAGTGCGTCGAGAGTGCTTCTGCCGACAAAGAGAGCGCGAGAAGGATTCATGGCTATCGAGACCATTGTACGGAAGCCACACGGCGCTGATTGAAGAATTGAGATCTTTTCGCCAAACGCGTAGAACGATCCGCCGGTATTTCCTTGACGAATGTGATGTAGAACACCAATAATGAATCAAAATCAAGCCGCGTCTCCCTGCACCCAAACTGAAAGCGCCTTCTTCTTGAACTTATGCATCTAAGCTTGTAGGAGCTGACACCGCAATGGCAACTGCTCAATCCCCAGCCGCTCCCACCGTACGTAGCGGCGTACAGCCTCTGCGCGCCGGTACGGGCACGTCCTTTCTCTGGCGCAAACTGCATTCGCTGCTCGGCATCATCCCCATCGGCGCATTCCTCATCGAGCATCTGCTCTCGAACTTCGAGGCGCTCAAAGGCCCCGTTGCTTATGGCGAGCAGGTTCGCTTCCTCAACAGCCTGCCAATGGTGCGCTTTCTGGAGTGGGTCTTCATCTTTCTACCCATCCTCTACCACGCTGGCTATGGCGTCTGGATCTGGCTGCGCGGCAAGTCGAATATCGTCTATTACCCCTGGGCAGGCAACTGGCTTTACATCGCCCAGCGCTACACCGGCCTGATCGCCTTCGCATACATCGTGCAGCACGTCATCCGCCAGCGATTCATGGGCGTCAGCCTGCCAGAGCATCCCATGGCAGCATTCGCCAAAGTACAGCAGGAGCTGGCGAATCCCTGGATGCTCGCTGTTTACATCATCGCCATGATCGCCATCTGCTGGCACTTCGCATACGGCGTATGGCTCTTCGCAGCCAAGTGGGGCATTACCCCCGGCACGAAGGCTCGCAAGAGTTTCGGCTACGTCTGCGCGGCGCTGGGGTTGGGGCTTGCTGTGGTGGGACTGATGAGTATATGGGCGTATGTTGGACAGCCGCTAGCAATTAACTAGAAGCCAGAAAATGATCGAAAGGAAAGTACGCATGGCATCACCCAGAATTATCGTCGTTGGCGGAGGCTTGGCCGGACTCGCCGCTGTTATCAAGATCGCCGAAGCCGGCGGCACAGTTGATTTATTTTCGATTGTTCCGGTCAAGCGTTCGCACTCGGTCTGCGCGCAGGGCGGCATCAACGCGGCGAAGAATTTGAAGGGCGAGGGCGACACCACCGACAAGCATTTCGACGACACCATCTACGGCGGCGATTTTCTGGCCAACCAGACTCCGGTGAAGGCGATGTGCGAAGCGGCGCCGGCGATTATCGATTTGCTCGACCGCATGGGTGTGCCCTTCAATCGCACTCCCGAAGGCCTGCTTGATTTTCGCCGCTTCGGCGGCACGCTTTACAACCGCACCGCTTTCGCCGGCGCGACCACCGGCCAGCAATTGCTGTATGCGCTCGACGAGCAGGTGCGCCGCCACGAATCCGAGGGCAAGGTTCGCAAATTTGAGGGCTGGGAGTTTCTCTCCGCCGTCCTCGACTCCAACGGTGTCGCCCGCGGCATCACGGCTCTCGACCTGCGCACGATGGAGCTGCGCAGCTTCCCCGCCGACGCGATTATTTTGGCCACCGGCGGCATCGGCGCTATCTTTGGCAAGAGCACCAACTCCGTTGTTTGCACCGGCTCGGCGCAATCGGCGGTTTACCAGCAAGGCGTTACTTACGCCAATGGCGAATTCATTCAGGTTCATCCAACCTGCATTCCCGGCGAAGATAAGTTGCGGTTGATGTCGGAGTCGGCGCGTGGCGAAGGCGGACGCGTCTGGGTTCCGCGCACAGCAGGCGACCAGCGCCCCATCAAGCAAATCCCCGAAGCCGAGCGATTTTATTTTCTTGAAGAGTGGTACCCAAAGTACGGTAACCTCGTTCCGCGCGACATTGCTACGCGCGCCATTCACAAAGTTGTCTACGAACTCAAACTCGGCCTCGACGGTCAGCCGATGGTCTATCTCGACCTAACTCACATCGACCGCGCTACATTGAATAGAAAGCTCGAAGGCATTCTGGAAATCTACGAAAAATTTGTCGGCGACGATCCGCGCGATGTGCCAATGAAAATATTCCCCGGCATGCACTACACCATGGGCGGCCTATGGGTGGACTTCAATCAGATGACCAATATTCCCGGCATCTTTGCCGCCGGCGAATGCGAGTATCAATACCACGGAGCTAACCGTTTAGGCGCGAATTCATTGGTCAGTTGTATCTATGGAGGCTTCAAAGCAGGACCGAATGCGTTGAGTTACGCGAAGAGCCTCTCCGCCGCCGAGGGCGATGGAGGCCATTCATCCGAGCTAACTCGTCAGGCTGAAATTAACGCGAAGCTGCTCAAAAACAAAGGTACGGAAAATCCCTTCAAGTTATGGCGTGAGTTAGGCGAAGTGATGACTCAGCACGCCACAGTGATTCGCTATAACAGTGGATTGAAGAAGGCCGACGACAAGATTGTCGAGCTGCTCGAACGTTACAAGAATGTGAACCTCAGCGATAAGAGCCAGTGGGCCAACACCAGCTTTGCATTTACGCGCCAGTTGAAAAATATGCTGGAGCTTGCGCGGGTTGTGGCTCTGGGAGCGCTTCAGCGCGATGAGTCGCGCGGCGCGCATTACAAGCCCGATTTTCCCGACCGCAACGACGAGCAGTTTTTGAAGACCACCAAGGCCAGCTTCACCGCCGATGGCCCGCACTTCGAGTATGAAGGCGTCGATACGCAATTCATCCAGCCGCGCCCGCGTCGTTATGACGCGGCCAGTTAACGGAGACTGACGATGGCAACCAAGACCGTAGCATTCGAGATCAAGCGCCAATCCAGCCCCGATGCTGTCGCCGTCTGGGAGAGCTTTGAGGTTGAGTGGCGTCCGGGCATGAACGTCGTTTCCGCGATGATGGAGATCGCCGCCAATCCGGTGACAGCCGAGGGCCGCGCGACAACGCCGATCACCTACGACTCGAATTGTCTGGAAGAGATCTGCGGCTCCTGCGCCATGCGCATCAACGGCAAGGCGCGCATGGCCTGCTCGGCGCTGGTGGACAATCTTGACCAGCCGATTCGTGTCGAGCCGCTCTCGAAGTTTCCGCTCGTCCGCGATCTGCAAGTTGACCGCTCGGTTTTGTTTGAAAATCTGAAGGCGGTCAAAGCCTGGGTGCCTCTCGACGGGACTTATGATTTGGGCTCAGGCCCGCGCGTCTTTCCGCAGGAGCAGGAGGCGAATTATCCGCTCTCGAATTGCATCAGTTGCACCTGCTGCATGGAGGTCTGTCCGCAGTTCAACGAGGAGACGGGCTTTGTCGGCGCGGCCACTATCGCGCAAGTCAAGCTCTTCAACAACCATCCGACGGGCAAGGTTCTCAAGGAGGAGCGGCTGCGCGCGCTGGCCGGCGACGGCGGCATTCAGGAGTGCGGCTTTGCGCAAAATTGCGTCGAGGTATGCCCCAAGCAAATTCCGTTGACCAACGCCATCTCCGACGTGAGTCGCGACGTTATCCTTCAAAAGGCGAAGGATTTCTTGCGCGGATGAGAATATTGGTGTAGCGATGATATGATCTTCACCTATAATTGCATCGAAGTGTGAATAGGAAGAGCCCGATGAGCGCCATCATGTATGACTTGATTGTTATTGGTTCTGGACCCTCTGGCCAGCGGGCAGCGGTTGCTGCCGCCAAGATGAAGAAACGCGTCTGCGTTGTAGAGGCTCGAGCCGTTGTCGGCGGCGTTTGCGTCAACACGGGAACCATTCCCTCGAAGACGATGCGCGAGGCCGTGCTGCATTTGTCGGGCTATAACTACCGCTCGCTATACGGCATCAATTACCGGGTCAAAGATAAGATTGGCATGGCCGACCTGGCCTTTCGCGTCCAGGCAGTGATCAAGACCGAAGTGGATGTGACCGAGGCGCAGCTATCGCGCAACGGCATTGATGTGGTTCATGGGATTGCGCGGTTCATTGATCCACACCAGGTGCAGGTTGAAGGTCCGCAGACCAGCACCACGCTTCAAGCCGAACGCATCATCGTCGCAGTGGGTACGAAACCTGCTTCATCTGTCAAAGTGCCGATTAACGGCCGAACCATCATCAACAGCGATCAGATTCTTGATCTGCCGGAGCTTCCGCGCACGCTAATCGTTGTGGGCGGCGGCGTGATCGGCGTTGAATACGCGTGTATGTTTGCTGTTCTCGGTGTCCGCATAACACTGGTTGAGAAACGTGACCGGCTTCTGGAATTTGCCGACCGTGAAATCATCGAGGCACTCAGCTATCACCTGCGCGACAATCGCGTAACGATGCGGATGGGCGAAGAGGTTCAGTGCGTTGAAGAACTCCCCGACGCAACTGTGGTCGCGAATATGGAGAGCAAAAAGCGGATCTCCGGCGATGCTCTACTCTATGCCATTGGCCGTCAGGGCGCAGTCGAGGATTTGAATCTGGCCGCTGCGGGAATTGAAGCCGATAATCGCGGCCGCATCTCCGTCAATGAACATTACCAGACCAAAGTTGAGCACATCTATGCCGTCGGAGATGTGGTTGGCTTTCCTTCGTTGGCCTCGGTCTCGATGGAGCAGGGGCGCATCGCTGCCGCACGCGCCTTCAACGATCACGCCGCTACATCGAATCCTGACTTCTATCCTTACGGAATTTATACTATTCCCGAGATCAGCTTTATCGGCAAGACAGAAGAGCAATTGACCAGCGATGACGTGCCTTATGAAGTGGGCATGGCTTACTATCGCGAGACCGCGCGCGGCCAGATACGCGGCGACACTGCAGGGCGATTGAAACTGATCTTTCATCGTGATACTCGTGCAGTATTGGGCGTACACATCATTGGTGAGGACGCCAGCGAACTTGTCCACATAGGTCAGGCGGTAATGGCCCTGGGCGGCACTGTTGATTATTTTATTAACAATGTATTCAACTATCCTACGCTCGCTGAATGTTACAAAGTTGCCGCTTTCAACGGCCTCGGCAGGCTTCATCGCTATCAGACAGAGTAAGCCTTCGAAAGGAGGATGCTATGACCACTGCGATTGGAATCGTCATCACCGACCACATTGTGGCCGGCAGAATTGAAGATCAACGCTGCTCCGGCAAGTTGCTGCGCTTTCCAGAAGATGCGGATGACCTGGATGCGTTGTCGGCGATTCCCGGCAGCGAATTGCTGGAGATGATGGCAACGCAGATTGGCGCGCTGGTGAGAGAAGGGCAGGGAACTGTGGAAGCAATCGGGGTTGCGGTTCCCGGTATCATTCGCAATGGTGTGGTTGAGGAATCGCCCAATCTGGTGCAGATGAAAGGAATGAGACTGGCTGAAGAACTGGCCAATGTTCTGAGCAAGCGTGGTATCGATGCTCCCGTGCATATTGCCAACGATGCCGACGCGATTGCTGCAGGCGTGGCTGCAACCCGCGGGCAATTCAACAAACTCACGCGTGTCTGGACAATCGGCAAAGGCATTGGCTATGGCCGCTGGCCATACGTCGAGGGCGTCTGGGAGGGCGGGCACATCACCGTCACGCTGGACCCAAAGGAGAGATACTGCGGTTGCGGAGGGGTTGGTCATCTGGAGGGAATCATGGGCTATCGAGCGATGCGAATGAGATTCCTCGATCTCGAACCGGAGGAGATTTTTGCCCTGGCACGACAAGGCGATTCCCGCTGCCGTGAGTTCGTCGATCTGTGGCATCGCGCTCTGGCTGCGGCCACTGCCTCGTTCATACATCTTGCCGGTCCGGGCCGCTTCTATTTTACTGGCCACAATAGCGGCTTTTTGGAATTGCCGCTCTTGCGCAGCCATCTCGAGTCGATGGTGATGATGAGCCCACTACAGAGTTATTCACTGGAGATTCTTCCGCCTGACGATGCAACCGCTCTGCTCGGCGCGGGAATCTCCGCTCTACGAGCGCTTGCACGCTGAGGCGCTCCTTGGGGCAGGAACACTGTTTCTGAACCAAAGGAGGAGTTGTGCCCTTTGAGACTCAGTTCATATTGCAGGATCGCCGCTCCCTACACACCTCAACCTTAGAGGTCTTGCTGGTATTTCTCCGTCTTGGATGCACATCATTCGGTGGACCAACCGCGCATCTCGGTTACTTTCGCAAGGAGCTTGTGGAGCGACGCAAATGGTGCAGCGAGGATACGCTTGCCGAAATCATCGCAATTGCTCAGTCCCTCCCTGGGCCAGCAAGCAGTCAGACCGGATTCGCTCTCGGCATTCTTCGCGCGGGATGGCTTGGCGGCTTGGCTGCCTGGGTCGGATTCACGTTGCCATCTGCGTTGTTAATGATTGCTTTCGCGTATGGCCACTCCTTCATCGGCGGAAGGATTGGCAGCGGGCTGTTGCACGGATTGCAGCTTGTGGCAGTTGCAGTGGTTGCGCAAGCTGTGTTTGCAATGCAGCGGTCGCTGGCGCCTGACCGTATCCGCATCGCAATGGTTGCGGGGGCTGCGGCACTTGCTTTGTTGTTACCGCCGCAGGTGGCAACGATTGCTCCAATTGTACTAGGCGCTGCGGTAGGGTTGCTGCTTCGATCAGACGTGGAGGCGCGCCATGATCCGTTGAGGTTTCCGCTGACTAAGGTCATTGGCGCGGCTTCGGCATTCACTTTTTTTCTGCTTCTGGTGGCACTTCCGGTTCTTGCTCGCACTTTCGCGATGATCTGGATTAATGTTTTCTCAGCCTTTTTTCAAACAGGAGCGCTCGTATTCGGAGGTGGACACGTTGTATTGCCCTTGCTTGAAAACGCAGTCGTGGCGCGCGGATGGGTGACGCAGCAATTGTTTCTTGCGGGATACGGAACCGCCCAAGCCTTGCCTGGCCCGCTTTTCTCCTTCGGAGCGTACCTCGGCGCCTGCGTCCGCCCAACGCCGAGTCCTATTTTCTACGGAGTAACTGGATTAATTGGCATCTTCATGCCGGGGATGCTGGCTATGGCGGCTGTACTCCCCTTTTGGAGTATTGTTCGTGGAAGCCATTCCGCGCAGTGCGCCCTCAAAGGAATCAATGCCAGCGTGGTTGGCATCCTTCTGGCCGCGCTCTATCACCCACTTTGGACGGTCACCATTCTCCGCGCTCGCGACTTCTGTATAGCGCTGCTTGCCTTTGTACTACTCACGGTTTGGAAATTTCCGCCATGGCTGGTCGTAGTTAGTATCTCTGTTCTGTCTATTCTGTTAGCTTCAGCGATAGGATGAAAGCTCGTCAAATTGGCCGGGAGAGAGTATTCAAAATGCTTGATTTAATTGGTGGACAGATATATTGAGATTTTGAACCAAATCGCTGCTCACTCCCCGAAGGTAGATGCGTTGCTTGCGACAATCTCTAATGCGTGAATCCTCCACCAGCTTGCCCGTATCGCGCACTCCGTAAGTGGTCCAAACTGCTCAGACTGTGCGGGTATTGGCCCGTATGCTGAGTTATGTTGTCGCTGAAGTTTGAGAGTCATTCTGCGGCTTCCCCTTTGTTTAAGGCGTTTGAATAGTATTCCGGCGCCTCAAACAAATCTCCAAATGCTGCATCCACGGAGGTGGAGCTATGAATAAGGATCGAGTGAAGGGCATAATCGACGAAGTGGCCGGAAGCGCAAAGCGCAAGGCGGGTGAGTTAACGGGCGATAAACAGCTTCAAGCTGAAGGCATGGCTCAGCAGGTCAAGGGCAAGGTTGAGAGTGCCTGGGGTAAGACCAAAGAGGCCGTCCATGAAGCCATTGATGGCACTGAGGTACATCTGGATGCTCGCGTGAAACTGGGATTGAAAGATGCAACAACGCGCGCTGAACGAAGCGGCTGCAAGTAAAGTAACAAGAACTCGGATCATGTATCTGAAAGGGAGTAATATGCGAACGATCAGGACTTTGTTGGCGTTTCTTGCATTGGCAATACCGGTCGTCGTGTTGGGGTAAGTCAGGGTTGTTATTCCGATTGGTCGGCTCGCGCTGTCTGTTTAATAACTACCGATATGCCTCGGTGGACTAACTAACTCGTACTTCCTGGTCATGTCTTACAAGGCCTGTTGCCGCATCAATCTTGCGCAGCCTACGAATCTTCCATATCCCGACACAAAGTCCAGCTACCAGCAGGCTTACAAAGATGCAAAGCAACGGAGTCGACCATTTCTGAAGGCTTCCTGAAAACAGGCGGACTATCTTGCGTCCGTAAGTTACGCCGAGCCATGCGATGAAGGAGTAACGCAGGCTGCGAGCCGCGCCGAAGACAGCAAGGAAGCGCCTGCGCGATACCCCAAGCGCTCCGGATGCAAGCGCGAACGGCAGAAGCGGAATCGGCGGAGGAAGCAAGGCGGGAACAAAGATAGCGAGAACGGGATGACGCTCGACCCATACGACGATGCGCCCAAGGAGCCGTGCAGGCACGTAATTACGCAGAGCTTCCTCGCCGCCTTTGCGGCCTATCTGCCAGGTAGTGTATCCGCCCAGGATACTGCCTGCAATCGCACACGGGGCCAGCAGCCAAGGATATCCTCTGTACGCCACCAGCCATAACAACAGCAGGTCGGTACTGCCAGGAAGGGGAAGTGGAATGACCGAGGAATCCACAACCGCAACGAAGAAGAGGCCCAGCGCTCCCAGATGCGTAAGCCAGTGCGGCGCGAGCGGCATATGCGCCTGCGGTGCATGTACTTGAGCGTGTGACTGGAAGAGAATACACATATAGAACTGCCCTGCACTCGCCGTGAACGTCATAACATCGGTGTAACTGCGACGATTGATAACTTATCCTTCAATCGCGTCATGCAAAGTTAGCCAGTAGTATCGTCGCCAACAAAACATACAGCGAACGGGGCGCAATGCAAACATGGCCAACAGGCCGTCAAACGAGCGTAACTCCGCCTGCTTGAATTTCACGGAATCGCAGCACGGGCACTTGCGCCGTATCCAAAGCGGATGGGGCAGCCAACCGGGCCAGTTTCGGATTGAATGACTCATGTCGCCCTTCCTTCCCAGTCACATAACGCACAAGCTAGAATGCGCGTTTGATAGCTGAACTTTGATTCGACTCCAGCCAGGAGAGCAGACAGCGAATGCTTCCCGTGGCGAGAGCGATGCAGGAATCAGCGGCGCCGTAGTACAAATTGATCGTATCTCCGTCCGCTCCGATTGTCTGTCCGCAAGGAAACACAACATCATTTACATCGCCATTCCGCTCATAGCTCGCCTCTGGTCCGAAGACCCAGGAATTACCGCGCTGAAGGCATACCTCCGGCCTCTCGAGATCAAAGAGCGCAAGGCCAAGGCGATAAATGCTTCCCGATGCGGTTTGCCGCACACCATGATAAATCGCCAACCAACCTTTAGCGGTTTCAATCGGCGGAGAGCATAGCCCGATCTTGTTTGCATCCCACCACCCGCCACGCCGTGCTTCCAAAATGATTTTGTGACTTCCCCAATGGCGCAAATCCGGTGAATAGGATATCCACATATGAGCGCCAAGAGCAGTCATGGGGCGGTGAATCAGTGCCCAGCGACCGCCGATCCTCCGGGGCAGCAGCGCCGCGTCCTTGTCCTCGGGAGGCATGATAACGCCGAATCGCTCGAAGCTGCGGAAATCCTTGGTCAACGCCAGCGAGACTCCCGGACCTCCTCGCGCAAAGGATGTGTATGCCACTGCATATTGTTCAAGCTCTGGAACGTAAGTGATGCGCGGATCTTCGATGCCCCATATCTCCTCTGGAAACTCCTGAGGATTCGCTACTAAAGTTGGCTTCGGATCAATTCGCCAGTTATCGACACCATTAACACAACGCGCGGCGCACAGATGCGACAATCCGCTCCGGTCTTCAACGCGGCAGAGAAGCAGTGTATCTCCATCTGCCAGCAAAACTGCCCCTCCGTTCAAAACACTGTTAATAGGGTATGGCCAGTTTTCACGGCTGAGAAGCGGATTGCCGGCATATCGCGTAAACAATGGCTTATCAATGCAGGCCTTTACCTTTGCTTGTTCCAAAGCAATAGACTCGCGTGATTCATTCAATCGATTCACTGGATTCAATAGATGACACTCATTCCCTGGTGCAATTCGTCTGCGATTGGTACTTTAGCCGCCTGCATTTCAAGCAAAGCCATGAGGAAAGAAAGCGTAGACTCAGCTCCCTGATTTTCATTCACACGGTCGGGATGAAGTCCGTCTCTGCAACCGCCGGTAATTGGGTCGTAAAGAGGAGTCTGCAAATCGTTCTTGCCAAGAAACCAGCGAAATACACGTTGAGCCTCCTCGCACCATTGCTTCTCTTCCGTTAGCTTGTAGACCTCAAGACAAGCGGAGATTGTCGCGCAAGCCTCCACTGGCTGCTGATCGAATCGCGCCTTTTCATTTCCTTCAATAAAAAATCCACTCGATCCGATCGGTACGAATATCTCCCTGTCGTCGCGGTGTTGCTCGGCAACAAGCCACTTCAGCGAGTCCATTCCAGCTTCGATCATTCTCTGGTTATCACTTCGCCATCCAGCCAGGATGAGGGCCTGCGATAGCCTCGCATTAGAGTAAGATAGGCTCTTCTCAAACCACCTCCATGTTTCAGAGTAAGTTCTCTCATAGATATCAAGGAGCCTGTTCGCCAGGACATTGCGAACTCCCTGGATTTCTCTGTCGCCAGGAAACCAATCCAGATAAGCTTGAAGACCAAGTATTGAAAATGCCCAGGCTCGCGGACTGGCAAATTTGAGTGTGGCAGGCACGGCAGCTTCAAACAGCCTGCCTGCTGCTCCTCGCAATCCAGCATTTTGCGAAGCCCCAAGCACCATGCCCAATGACCATAAGGCGCGGCCATGACTGTCATCTGACCCGGCATCTTCAAGCCACTTGCGGTCATAACCGAGAAAGTTTCTGAATCTCCCCGTATCGGAATGAAAGGCAAGCCACAGAAATGACAGGTAGCGATGGGAGAGATCTAAATAGTCGCGCTCACCTGCTCGCTTCTCGTTTCTATCCAGAAAAGTTGATACGATCAGCGCGCGCGCGTTGTCATCAGTTGTGTAACCTTCACGCGTGTTCGGCACAGAGAAGATGGCGTGCTGCAATATGCCTGTGTCATCCGTCATCTTCAATAGATGGCCGGAATTGATCTCCGGTAGAAAGTCAACGGGCTCCATTACTGGATCGCCTTGTTGCGCCGCTCGTGGATGCAAAGAGCGTTCAAATCTTGCGCGCTGAAAACTCGCCATGTAGGCCCGCGCCGTCCTTGGCCAAGTCGTCTCACGAGAGTGCAAGTAGGCGCGCTTTCGCATGGCGTGTCGCGCTGCTTCGTTCTCTAGCAATTCGATCACAGCCTCGGCAATGGCGCCTGGATCAGCGAAAGGAACGATCACGCCCCTCTTCTCCGCGAGCAGTTCTTTGGCGTGCCAGTACGGAGTGGAAATGATGGCCTTTCCCGCCCCAAGGGCTACGGCCAGTGTGCCGGAAACCACCTGCGCCTCATGGAGATAAGGCGTGATGTAGATGTCCGCCGCGCCGACGTGCTCAATCAACTCCTCGGTGCTCACAAAACGATTGTTGAGGATCAACTGCTCGGATACGCCGAGCCGCTCTGCCAACGCTTGCAATCCTTCGCGGTAACATTCGCCTTCGCGCCTACGGATATGCGGATGCGTCACACCGGAGACGATATAGACCACGTTAGGGTGCTTTGCCAGAATCGCAGGCAGCGCTTGAATGACGTTTTCTATCCCTTTGTTTGGCGACAGCAAACCGAAGGTCAGTAATACCGACTTGCCTTCCGTGCCAAATTTATCTTTGAAATAATTAGGATCCATGAAAGGGAGATCCGGAACACCGTGCAGAATAATGTCGATCTTTCCGCGCGGAACTGAGTACACTTCGCGCAGCATACGAGCGGCCAGTTTACTCATTACTACCATGCGGTCGGAGAGCTGCGCAATCTCCTCGAGTACGGCGCGCTGATTTGCGTCAGGATCTCGCAGAACCGTATGCAGCGTGGTAACCAGCGGCATCTTCAGCTTTCGCAGCAAGGCCAGAATGTGGCGGCCCGCTGGTCCGCCATAGATGCCATATTCATGTTGCAGGCAAACGAGATCGTTGCCATTGAAGTTGAGAAACTCAGCAGCTCGCTCGTAAGAACTCAAATCTTCTTGTTCAAGTTCCAGCCGCACCTGCTCAGGGTATTCGTAGTGCGACTCCGGATCATTGACCGGTATAGCGAACAGGCGCCCGTTACCGTATTCGGCCGCGAGCGCGGAACATAAGTCCGTAGTGAATGTAGCGATTCCGCACTGTCGCGGCAGAAAGTTGCCGATAAAGGCAATCCGAGTGGGCAATGGAAGGCTGCAAGCCTTTGGCGCAACTGAATTCGACATTGCTTGAGAAATATCGCTTGACACATCGTCGGGATGAACGGCTTCAATATAAGACATACTGACCTCTTTCTCTTGTATCGACGCCGAGGAGGCCGTCTCTGGTGATCGCAGACGCAGGTACAATTTATAGCCGCGAAGTGCTACGAGTCTTTGGTATTCGTATGTCGTCGGCACAGGGTGCTATCACGACCGATGACACGGTCCCACCGCGGGACGAATGTTCAAATGAAAAATCGTCGGCAAAAACAGGCGCATTCGATTCAATCGACTTAGCAGTCTCTGACAGAAGAATTACAGCAGACTTTTCAGTCCGTTGAGCCAGATGCAATCTCGTTCGCCTGCGCAGAGATAGGTACATCTTCACATCGCATTTTTTAATAAGAGTCATCTCAACTCCATACGTTCCGTTGCGTACTTGAACGGTACTCGTCTGGAGCAAAGCCTGAAGGGCTGAAGGCGAGAAGGGGAATCCTTACCTAGTATCTCAAGTATACACGAGATAGCGGCAACTTACTTGCAGTAATACTTGCGGTGGCTATCCTTGACCACGCATAACGTGCGATCATGCGACAATAGCATGAAAATCTAATCCGCAAATTAACAGTTACATATTACTCAAATCCAGCCAAGAAGCAGGAGGATCAGCACAATTATAAGAACCAGTCCCACTCCGCCGGTCGGATAATATCCCCAACTCCTGCTGTGCGGCCACCGAGGTAATGCGCCGAGAAGCGCCAAGATCAAAACCACAATCAAAATTGTTCCGAGCATTGTTAACTCCTTTCTAAGACGAGATGCGGTCTCCATCGAGACCGCATCAATCAAGTTCGTGCAGTGAATGGATTTGACTAACTGTCCGCTTAGTTCAAGCGCCCTATCGTTGCGTTTGCAGCATTGCCAATTGCATCTCCAGATACAACCAATTCAACTCTGCGGTTCTCTTGTCTTCCCGCTGAGTTATCATTGGACGCTACAGGCGACGTATTGCCGAAGCCTTTGGAACTTAGCGAATTCGTTGTCACGCCCTGTTCCACAAGATACTTCAGTACCGCACCGGCTCGATTCTCCGACAACTTCTGATTCATCTCGTCGCCGCCAACGTTGTCGGTATAGCCACCCACCTCGATGTTGAGTCCAGGGTAGGCGATCAGAATTCCGGCAACCTTGGCTAGCTTTTCGCGTGCGCCCGGCTTCAGCGAGTACTGCCCAGTGTCGAACAATACATCGGACATGCTGACGATCAGTCCACGAGCGCTATCCCGAGTCGCAAGAATCCTGTTTAATTGTTCTGACAATTGCGCGCGCATTGCAGCCTTGTCGGTAATCGCCTGGTGCTCGCCTATCTGAGCCTTCTGCGCGGCGATGCGCGCCTGTTCCGCTTCGGCTTGCGCGGAGGAAATCGCGGCTGCCGATGCTGTTTGATTGGCGGTAGTTTCAGCTTGTGCCTTTGCCGTGTCAGCTTGAGCAACTGCCGTATCCGACTGCGCTTGTTCCTTCAGGCGAGTGGCGTTGTCAGCTTGAGCCTGCGAAGTTGCCAGTGCGTTGCTGGATGCCTTGCGTTCATTCGCCTGGCGCTCTTCATTGATTTTCTTGACAGAGATCTCACGCGCATCCTCGGCAGTTTGCACTGTCTCTCGAGCCGCTGCGATCAAAGGTTTTCTATCGTCGCCATGCTTGCTTGTCGCCAATGCATCGGCGCTGTTCATCAGTTCAACAGCGTGTTGATAACTCGCTACTGCATACGTATCGGCTCCCTCCGATTGAGCAATCCGCAGCGCATTCCGCGCCTCGTAGAACTCTAACGGAAGACGAGCGCTCAGAACGACTGGATCAAACACGTAGCCTGTGGGAATGTACCCGCCACGCTCCATCAGTTCATACTTTGCATTTACCGCCTCGGTTGTTCCCTTCGTGTCCGCGCGAACTACATTCTCGAGGACAACGACATTGCTAGGCTGCCGGACAGCATAGTACGGCTCCGCGGTAACAACCAGAGCGAATGCCTGAAGGTCGGTGGTCGCCGTCAACTTGCTTCTATTGTTGCCACCCACCAGCACTTCACCGAGATTCACAGATCGTCCCTCAGGCGATATCGCCCACATGACATAAGTGAGATACTCAGCACCAAAGGTTGTGGGGTTTTGCAGATTGCCAAATTCCGCTTCCACTTCCATAGTTCCACGCTTGCTTCGCACCTTTGCTTTACCGTCCGCTGAAGGCAACAGAGATGTGCCGGCAAAATCCACGCTGGTGGAGCCGCTTTGATGTTGATAGTTGACTGCTTCGACCGAGCGGTTGATTACGATTACACGGTATGTGGACGCTGGACCTGCTGGTACTATTACCGCAGTCGCTTGCGGGGTGACTTGAGCAAACGCGCTCAGGCTGAGTGCGCTTCCAATAGTGAGTAGAATGATGCGTTTCAAGATTCCTCCTGCCGGCAGTTCACTGCCGTGTTGCGTTAAACTTGCGCTTTGTTGGCGAGCAACATCTTTACGGTCTCGACAATCCGCTTTATGAACGCCCTACGCGGAACTGATAGATGTAGTCGAATAGGCCGAATACTTTGAGAAGCCACAGTGCAACAACGATTACGATGACGCCATTCAGTATCCCTTTGATTTGCCCCTGCATGGGTATGTAACGGTTTATCAAGTACAGCAACACGCCAACTACGCCCAGCGTAATGACAACAGGAATGAGTGGCATATCATGTCCGATGCGGAACTGCGCCAAGTTGTCAAAGAGACCGACAACCTTCAGTAGCCAAAGAATCACAGCAATCACCACAACACCATTTAAGATGGCCTTGATCTGACCCTGCATGGGTATATAGCGATTTACCAGATACAGCAGCAGGCCGACTACCGCGAGCGCGATTACAACAGTGACGAGAGGCATTGTATTTCACCATCCTTTATATTCACTCTTACAAAACGCCGGCTATATTACTGAGCTACACTGCTCATTACACACAGCGCGCGTTTTGCTTTGCATATGAAGGACTTATTACAGCCGACCGCGCGGAACCCACGCCAAGTCTCCGCTCAAGACGTAAATAGAAAGAGCCGCAAACATGAAGATTGCGCCGATCCAGAAACGCCAGTCCCGATGCATACGCCTCCAGTAAGGGCCGGGATCCGGCTCGCCGTTATCGCTGCTGTTTCCTTCTGGGTTATGCTTGCTTCCGGTCATCTCTTCTCCATTCCTCCGCTATTGTTGATGCGTGGCCACCGCAGTTACCTGAACCGATCGTCCAGTATCCATCGCGGATGAAACAGTTGCCGGCGCCAGTTTGTCGATTGGGATTTCGGTTCCAGTTGGAAAGATAAGAATCTGAATTGATCCCCAATTCGATTCCATATTCAATCCTGCCTGCTTGCCCAGGCCCAACGTCTTTAGTTGGCTATCATCAATGCCAAAGTTTTCGACCAGATAATCGCGCACCACCATAGCTCTGGCCTCAGTCAGCACCAATTCCTTTTGAGCATCGCCCTCCATGCCAGCCGAGACAACTACCACTGCGAAGCCGAATTGATTCTGTACCAAAAACTCGCCGCCGGCATTGAGAGATTTCTGGTCCCGTAGTTTGGCCGAATACCGGCCATCGAAGAGTTGTTTAGCTGTAAAAGTAAACGACTTCTCTGGCGCGCTTTGCGGTAGTCCGGCGATCTTGTTCGCTCCCAAATCGCCTGAGTCCTCGTATCCGCGCTTCTTGTAGTACCCACTTAATAGAAAGTTATGCTTCAATGCCTCCATGTTTTCTCGGAAGTCCGTCACTCCGGTCTGCGCCTGGAGCATTGTGCCCTGCAGTGTCGCCGTACTCTGTGACAGGTTGATATAAAGTTGTTTGTCGTTTACCAGCGCTCCCACTGTCCCCTGGCCAGAATCGATTTTGGCGCTGACCGAATTGAGATGCGTCGCTGCTGAAGTTGCGCTGTCTAAAATGCCGCTCGTCTTTTTGAATAGATCCGACATCTCCAGCGGCGGTTCACTTTGGATGATCTCGCCATCTTGAACCTCAGCCTGCCCAGCCGAGCCAAACGAAATCGCCATGAATTGATTGCCAAGAACACCCGCAGTTTCTATCGAAGCGATTGAATCACGCTTGATGATTTCATGCGTTGACTTATCAAGGTCCATCACCACCATGACTTGTTCGCCAGGTTTGTGAGGCAGTTCGATGCTATGTACGGTTCCGCTGTGAACCCCGCCCACCTGCACGTCAGCTCCAGCCGCCAGGCCCGCTACATTGTCGAACTGCGCTCGCAACCGGTACGTGGAGCGAAACAGATACTCCTTGCTTCCGATGACAAAGACTCCAGTGGCAAGAATTGCCAGAGTTAAAACCATGAATGCGCCCAGCCGTGCTACCTTTGACATAATCCCTCCTACGATTGCTTTAGAAAAGTCTTCACAAACGAAATATCACTTTGCTGAAAATCCTCATACCTTCCTTCAATCACTACGTCGCCTTGATCCAGCAGAGCCAGACGATCAGCTATCGTTCGCGCGCTGTGCAGATCGTGAGTTACTACAATGGATGCCATCTGACGTTCTCGCTGAAGCTTGAGAATTAAATCGTCAATCTCACTCGAGCTGATTGGATCGAGACCAGCTGTGGGTTCGTCGAGAAGTAGTATCTCTGGCCTCAGCGCCAAAGCGCGCGCCAGTCCCACGCGCTTTTGCATCCCACCGGATAGATCGGAAGGCATCTTTTCAAGGTTGCCTTCCATGCCCACTTCGACCAGCAATTGCTGCACACAGTCGTTGCGCTCTGAACTGGACATATCTCTTCGATGGTGTTCGAGAGGAAACGCTACGTTCTCCGCGACGGTGAGCGAATCATAGAGCGCAGCGTGCTGAAACAAAAATCCCATCTTCTTTCGGATTTCACCCATTCGATCAAGAGCCAGCCCAGCAATATTTTGGCCGTAAATACAAACTGATCCAGAGTCGGGAGTTACCAGTCCTATAATGAGCCTCAGCAATACACTCTTGCCCGTGCCACTGCGACCGAGCACAGCCAGGGTCTCCCCGCGATTAACCTTCAAGCTAATCCCATTAAGAACGGTGTGACTTTCAAAGGTTTTTCGCAAATCATTTACTGCGACTATTGGCGCGCTGCTTTCCCTCGGCGTCTCCATTTGCTGCATCGGAATGTTATAGGTTGTTGCCATACTCATCTCACGAATTCGCGTGCTAACAGTTGAAGGTTAAGGAAAGACAACGAGAATGAATTTCACCAGCACAACATCGGCAAGAATGACGAAGAGCGAAGCGAGAACCACTGAGTTGGTGGCTGCGCGACCCACGCCCTCGGCACCTCCGCGTGTGCGCATTCCTTGAAAGCACGCGATAACTCCGATGATCAGGCCGTAGACCGCGGTCTTGAATGTCGGCGGCAGAAATGCGTTGAAAGTTGCGCCGTGAAAACCGTTCTCAATAAACTGATGGAACGAGAGCGGCTCAACCAAAGTCTGCGCAAACCATCCGGTCAGCAAACCGGATGCATCCGCGGCGAGAGTCAGTAAAGGCAACATCAGAATGCAGGCCAGGATTCGCGTTACCGCCAGCAGCCTGTAAGGGTTGATTGCGGATGCCTCGATGGCGTCGATCTGCTCAGTCACCTTCATTGACGCCAGCTCCGCGCCGATACCAGCGCCCACGCGTCCGCTTACGATGAGGCCAGTCATGATTGGACCCATTACCTGAATCACGGAGTAGACAAGCGTTGACGGAAACATTGATTTAGCGCCGAAGCGGCTGAGGCTGTATCGCGCTTCCATCGAGATTACAACGCCGATTGCGGCACCGGCCAGGGCAACCAGAGGCAAGGACTTTGATCCAACCTCGTCGAGCTGGCGAATTAGTTCTCGCCACTCGTACGGCGGCGTCACAGCAGCCTTCATCACCTGCCAGGAAAAAATGGCAAGACTTCCAAACCACTCGAAGAATCCATTTGTCAGTTCGCCGACGGAAGTTGCAAATGACGGCATAAGTTTGTTTCGCTGATTTGGAAGCGGCGGATGGATGCCCGTAGCTGCAATGACTCCGTTTTCAATCACAAGCATCAACCCCCAATCGTCATCGCATCCATCGTGCTGATTCTTGAACACGCAGGCAAGATGCGGCGTCTTGAACGATATTGTCAGAATTGAGTATCCAAGAATGGTCAGAGTAGCTCGGAGCAATTATGGGCTTCGCGATCCCGGTCTTTGGCACTAATCTCGAGACTGAGCAAAACAGACCAGACGCTAGTTAGAGCATGAGGCGCATAATAGGAGGTACTTGAGTGTGTTCGTCCTCAAGCGCGGGCAAACTGCCCCAAAATGTGACGCCAACTTTCCCTTATACCGATCGGGACTGCGTTGCCAATGCCAAGATGCGAGTTAAGTTCTGATATTCTTTTGAATCTTTTCTTTGCAGTCTTCAGCGGATCTGCCACAATCACCGGTCTATCCTATCCAAAGTGGCTTTTCTCTGGACATTCATCCAACACACCGGGCAAACCGTTTAGAACGGGGCAATATGCTGCTTAACAAAGACTCTCGAAGTAAGTTTGACTCGGCATCCTTTCTCGCGAACGCCGGTCTTGGCCGCAGAATCGTCGAGTTGGAGCCTAAAGAAACATTTTTTTCTCAGGGAGACCTTGCCGACACAATCTGCTATCTCCAGCGGGGCAGGGCAAGCTCACTGTCGTCGCGCAGAACGGCAAGGAAGCCACCATCACACTGCTCACCGATGGCGATTTTGTCGGCGAAGAGTCGTTGGCGTCCATTCCGGGACGGCGTTTGGCCACTGCCTCCGCAGTCAACTCATGCTCGGCGCTCAAGATCACGAGGGATGAGATGACCCGCGTGATGCATGACGAACCCGCGTTCGCCGACTTCTTTCTGAAGTTCATGCTGACCCGCAGTATGCGCATCCAGGCCGATCTTGTCGATCAGCTTTTCAACTCCAGCGAGAAGCGTCTTGCGAGAATTCTCTTGCTCATGGCGGAGTTTGGTAAACCAGGAGAACGGGATACATTTATCCCGCCTATATCGCAGGAGACTTTGGCGGAGATGATCGGCACCACCCGCTCACGTGTCAGCTTCTTCATGAATCGCTTTCGCGCACTTGGCTATATCAATTACAACGGCCGCATCCAGGTGAATAAGTCTCTGCTCAACGTGGTTCTTCTCGACCAGTTGCCGGAGCACAACGCTCAAAAGCCGGAGCTTCCAACAATCACTGCCGATCTGAGAATCGTCGCCGAAAAGGTCGAGACTATACTGAAGCCGGTCATCCCGATCGTCAAAACAATTTTGAAACCAGTGATTCCGATTGTCGAAGCTGTCAAGCGTAAGCTCTCAGTTGCAACTACTGATTGAGAAGAGTCAAGTTATTACTCAGCTACGTTGCCTCATTCTATCCGGTCACGAGTGGGCGAACACCGAATACAACAAAATCTCAAATTGCCTGTCGCTTACAGTGCCTCTTATTGCTCAGACTGCGGTGATTCGTACCTCTAGAGTTAAGAGCGTAAGGGTAGGTCGAGATTATCCGCAGCACACGGCGGAAATTGATGCACGGTTTTGCAGACCCTTATGGTAGCTGCTGTTGCTGGACTCTTCTTTACGGCTGCACACAGCATCCAACGCAATTTCAGCCATCGCAAACACCTTCAAGGAGGTTATTAATGCGCGGACTCAAAGCATTTGTCGGCACGTCAGCATTGCTCGCAGGCCTGGCACTGTCGCCAGTAGTCAAAGCTCAGATCGTGGTCGATCTTGGTGTTCAACCTGTTTGTTCCTACGGATACTACGGCTACGCGCCTTACGAGTGTGCCCCGATGGGTTATTACGGCCCCGGTTACTTCTACAATGGCATCTTCCTGGGCATGGGACCCTGGGGCGGGTGGGGCTATAGTCATGGATGGGGCGGACATCGCTTTGGCGGTGAAGGCGGTGGAAGCTACCACGGCGGACCTGGCCGAGCGTCTTATCACGAAAACCGCGGTGGGGAATCTCGCGGCGGCGGTGGTGGATACCACGCCAATGCTTCAGGAAACCATCAAGCGGCGCAGCGTGGCGAAACAAACCACATTGCAGCAGCAAGGCCAAGTGAAAACCATTCCGCGGCTCCGCACAGCAGCGGCGGGGCACCACATGGTGGTGGCGGCGGCGGTGGCGCAGCACATGGCGGTGGTGGCGGCGGTGGACATCAGGGCGGCGGCCAACACCGGTAGATATTGATTGAAGCGGTCGGATGATAGACAAGAAGCGGCGAAGCTAAACGGCTTCGCCGCTTTGTATTTGGTCCCAATGGCAGTTGTTTACGTCCAATGAAGATGTCTCCTGTACGATTCGAGTCCTAACGCTCCGGCGCTAAATCCGATTTGGTGAAATCTTTTGCCAAAATGCAGCGACAGCCCAAGAATTTAACAAATCTGACATGGGAGAAATAGATAATCTCGGATACCAGCGTGGAGTTAGATCGAGAAACATCCGCAGATTTCTCCCGATCAATGGCTGTGTTGCTGGAAGCCGCGTATCGATCAATTACTCTCGCTCGTCGAGATTCTTCAGGTCAATTTCCAACTGCTGGCACTTTTTGTATAGATGGCTGCGCTCGAGTCCGAGAGCCTTGGCGGTTTGGGTTATTTGCCGGTGATTCCGCTCAAGTTCTCTAAGAACCTGTTTACGATCTCCTGAGCAGTAATCTGAGGAAAGCCAAGTGGATCATTTGCAGGCTGGTATTCAGTTTGCGCTCGCAGTTCTTCCATAGTCGGCGGCACTTTTCCAGCCACG